>Ga0316207_10000162_pt1 | contig 133292 bp, 118 predicted proteins | sample 6weekpyrite_MG_FD_204943 | JGI IMG/M metagenome (GOLD analysis project Ga0316207, IMG submission 204943) | Microbial mat bacterial communities from mineral coupon in-situ incubated in ocean water Damariscotta River, Maine, United States -... | ecosystem: Environmental > Aquatic > Marine >... | reverse complement strand
TATCGAATCATAGGTGCACGCTTTTTTCTGGTAGTGTGACGGTTTACGTGCATCATTATACCTTAAAAAGGTTACTTTCTATAAGAATATCAGGCTATTAGACTTTTTGAGGAGACTCTAATTAACTTCACTTTATTGGGGACATAAAAAAACGGCTAGACTTTATCAGTTCTAGCCGCTTTTTCAATACGAGACTAACGAATATTTAACTAATCACTTAATTCGTCATCTAATGTGAACATTAACTTCGAGCAAACATCTTTCGATTTAGCATCTTTAGCTGTGTCAGGACTGCTAAGTTTACCTTCCGCATTAAATGAACAAATTACCCCAGTGTCATCACCTTTAACTTCTTGAACAGTGAGCCCTTTACCCGGCGTATATTCTGCGTCTAGCAAACCACCGACATAATAGGAATAAGAGTTATTTTCTTTCCAGTACAGCGTATAAGGACTGGATTCCATTTTCTGCACAACACTTTCTAAAGACCCTGGTTTAGGTGGCTCTTTGGGTGCAGCTGGCGGCGGTTTTGGCGCCTCAATAACAAAAGCACCGATGGGTGTTGTCGGCTCAGATTGGTCTGGTGCCGCAGCTACCGATGCTGGTTTGGTCACAGGTTTAGGTGTAGATGCACAGCCGGACATTAAAATTAGTAATGGTAATATAAGTACAAATGTTACACGAATAGATCGTTGCAATTTCATTTGTTTGCCTCCCTTAAGCGAACAATTTAAGTCCAAGTTTTCTTAGCTTATTGATTTTATTATTAAGAGTTTTGAGCAATTCGATTATTTTCTTCACCTTCTGTAAGCAATCGCGCACATATTGAAAACAAGTAAAAAGGCTGGAATTTAATCATCAAAGATACACACTGTATTGCAGAGATACAAGCCCAGATATTTCATGAATTCATGAAATAATCCAAATACCTGGTGCATTCTTGTTTGTTGTTAATTAAAACTATTTTGCCGCCGAATCAACAAGCAAACAATAAATCGAAATACTTACGAATTAGCGGAAACACTTAGGTATTAAATTTAATGACTTTTTTTAACGGTGACAAGACAATCTCATCAAACACTGTTCCTTCCCGGCTAGTAAGTATCAACTTCACTGCATTTGCCACATCTTCAGCAATGACATAATTTACCTCATCATCGCCAGGCTTAAAATGTAAGTCTTTGAAAAATGGCGTCTTAACCATACCTGGATTTATGAGACTTACACGAAGCCCACTTTTACTGCACTCTTCCCTTAAGGATAACGCGAAACCTCTTAAAGCAAATTTACTCGCACAGTACATGGCCCCATTTCTACCACCGTCCAATGCCGCCTCGGAACCGATAAAAATTATATCGCCAGATTTTTGTTGTTTGAGATTAGGGATTACATGACGAACCAATAATGAATGGGCTGTAAAATTGATATGCATTATTGATTGCATCTGCGCAAAAGAAAACTGCTCTAGCGCACCAAATCGACCCACACCTGCAGCACAAATACAGCCATTAATTTCACCCAATGACCGAACTAATTCCTTTATTTTATTTTCATAAAGCTGAGGTTTTTCAAAATCAATTTCAATGGCTTGAAAGTTATTTTGGCTTTCCATGGTTTTAACATGCCGACCAATACCCAGAACATTAGCGCCCAACGCTAGCAACGACTGAGTTATGGCTTTTCCAATACCAGAGCTTGCACCCGTGACAATGTAGGACTTGCCATTTAACATAGCAATAACTTTGAACCATCGTAGCCTGGGTCAAGCGCGCGTAACCCAGGAAGCTTATACCACCAAACCCGGGTTACGCGCACTTCACCCAGGCTACATTTATCAGTAATTAAAAACATGGGAAATAAATTTCTTTGCGGATATATTTTAATAATTCGTTTTCACAATACGCTAACATGTCAGTTTCGATATTTTTCTCATAAGAAACCATACCTTCATTATCCTCTAATCGTGCGGCAAATAACTTTTCATCGGGATATAACTTTACCATGTTCTTAAAAAACTTTTCTGGCATTCTGAACCCGCCCAAACTGACGGAATGTATTTTAGTTACATCGAGTGCAGCAAATACTTGTGTAAATAATTCAGCATAAGCTTGCTGATAATCATCAAAATAAATCAGAGGATCAAATCTCAAGCCAATAGTCCAACCTTTATTTTGTAGACGTTGCAAGGCTTCGATTCTTTTCAATAATGACGGTGTTTTGGCTTCTAAAGCGGAAACCACATTATCCGGAGATAAACTAAAAGCCACGACGACGTTATTTAATACAGGCCGATCGAGCAAACTCCGCACTTGTGTACTTTTAGTTCGCAACTCAAGACATGCTTTTGGTAGGGATTCAAATACCGGTAATATAAAATCAATAAAACCGGTAATTGGCTCAAGCGCTAAACTATCGCAATCGTAACCAGAGAAAAAATACACCGTTTCATTTTCATGCAAGTTAGCAATTGAGCGAATTTCCTTGGCAAAATCTTCATAGTTAACAAACACAACATAGTTGGCTGATCGATACATACCCTGCAGAAAACAATATCGGCAATCGTAAATACAATTCATCATATGTGAAAAATAATAATTTACATCACCACCAATGCCATAAGAAGCGGGCGCAGGCAAAACAAATCCTTTGTGTTTCCTGGCGAGTATTAGTGCGGGGTCTTGTTTCTGTAATCTAAAATTTTGTGCTTTACGATTAAATATTTCACCATAATGCTCACATTCAATGGCTTCTATTTTGTCAAAACGCTTTTTTATAAGAAGCGATCGTTCATCATTTAAAACTTCCTTCTCAAGGTATAAACTGGAAATCACTTAATACACCAAGGAAGCATGATTTATTTCAGCTTCAAACCAAGTTAATACTTGCTTACCATTTTTACTATTATCCAAACTCGCAAGCGTGTCTTGTTGCCCTAGCAATCGCCAACGCTGAATCAAGCGTTCAAGTTGCTTTCTTTCATATTGCGAAAAACGCCATTTCTCCAGACAGGATAAATACAATCCATCAACCCCGTATATCGCGTTATATTCCAGATGTTTGTTTTTCAAATATTCTATGACACTGATTATCGGGTCGATATTTTCATCCATCAATCTCACAATCCTATTTTTATCAATATTTTCGTGATGATTTTCGCGATTATCTGACACAACTTTCATAACTTGAACCAACTCAACAGAACTTAATTTCAGTGCCGTCGCCATAAACGCCGACGCCTCCATATCATATAAAACATTTGATTGATAGCTTGATACTGGCTGATCCACAGTGAGCAAACCTGAATTTTCAAATCCGTCTAATTTCGTACGCGCTGGATACCAGTTAAAACCTGTTGATTGCTCCGTAATTTTATTAACATTATACCAAGCACCAATTTCAGCATCTTCGTGACCCGCGATTCCACTGTTAATCCATGGCTCGTTATAGGACTCACCCATCTTGGAAAACACATATGTCATCGCCGCCGAGGTGGCGACCTTACCAATACCCGACACGACCAACCTCAATTCATCATTAACAAATAAAGGAAACAGCGAACCTGGTACAGCTGACATCCGATAATGATTTATCAATGCTTTCGCTTCGCAATGCAGGGCGCAAACGATATTAATCATGTCAATCCAAACTGTTCCAACAGTGCATTGTAATACGCAACATCCTCAGTTTTCCCTCTTTTCGCTGCACCCTTTACATAAATCGCAATCTTATTTTTTAACATAGCTAAAGCCTGTTTTTCCTGTTCCGGCGAGAGTGTTTTTTCTTGAATAAACTCTGACAACGCTTTTATTCTAAACCTATCCATACCCCAATATTTTTTCGACAACTGATCATCATGTCCACCGTACTTAATAATTGCGGGCTCATCAAGAAACAAGACGGGATACTTTGAACAAATCTTTAACCACAGATCATAATCCTCACATGCCGGCAGATCTTCTCGGAATAATCCAACCTCCTCAAAAAGCGATTTATGCAAAAGAACCGACGAGGGTGAGATGGCACAAAGAGGCAAACATTTTTCAAAAATCCAGCCGCCAGATTTTTGATGTTTATTCATTTGATTGACCCGCTTGCCATTTCGTACCCAAATTTCTTCAGTATGGCAAAGTTTACAATCGGGACTTTCACCCAACAAGGAAATTTGTCTTTCTAACTTATTCGGCAACCACTCATCATCAGAATCCAGTAATGCAATCCAATCAGTTGAAACCTGTTGAATACCAACATTTCTCGCAGCACTCACGCCTGAGTTATTTATTCTTTTATAGGTTACTTGAGGATACGCTTGACTTACCAATTGTTCTGACCCATCGTCGGACCCATCATCAACAACTATAATGGATTGCGGCTGTACAGTTTGCTTTAATACAGAATCAATTGCACGTGACAAACAATGGACACGATTAAATGTGGGAATAATAACAGAAATGGCTAACATGAGTGAGACAGTATAAATACAGCTATTATGAATTTTAAAAGCCGCATAATCAAGGACCTTTATTGGCTTATCAATAGCCCTGGATTGTTATCACCACAAGAAAACATCATTCCATATCCACAATGGTATCAAGACCAGTTAACATCGTTTTATCCAATATTGAAAAACCTGGATAACAATCCAGAGTTTTTAAGTCGCTTTACTGATAGCATAAAACCTTATGTGGGCAATTATTTTGAAAAACTTGTCGCCCTATGGTTAACAGAAACACCGCAGTTAGAACGTTTAATACAGCATCTAACTGTTTACGATAACAAACGAACGATTGGTGAGTTTGACTTTTTATTTTACGATACTTCAACTCAATCCAGTTTCCACTGGGAAGTCGCCATAAAGTTTTATTTGCAGTATAAGCACGGAGATCAAATCGAATATCTTGGGCCAAATGCAAAAGATAGTTTGGCCAAGAAAGTCAATAAAATGCTAAATCAACAATTGGATTTGAGTCAGAATCCGCATGCCAGCTTGTACCTCCATGATTACCCCAAACCCATTCACCCACTCTGTTTATTAAAAGGCTACCTGTTTTATCCTTCAACAGATGATTGGCAAAACCCGTCTGCTATAACAACGAAAATTAACAAGGATCATTTAAGGGGCTGGTGGACGCCTTATCAACCACTGAACATTCCTAACGCAAAATCCGACTCTTATTGGCTGGTGTTAAACAAACCCTTTTGGCTAAGCCTCCATCTAGACTCTTCAAAGCCCAATAAATACTTGTTAAATTTCAGCAAGTTAGAGAGCCTCCTATTTGACCATTTTAGCCACACCCAAAGCCCAATGCTTCTGGCAGAGGTTATGCAAAATAATCTGGGTGAATGGCAAGAAATTTCACGCGGTTTTGTTGTTTCTAGCCAATGGCCAGAACCCGTTTATTAGCTCGTAATTAGTTAAGTCTGACCGAAATTCATGATAGTGTAGGCATTTATTGACGTTAGTTTTACCGATAATTTTGCTAAAATTAATAATATCTGCTCAGTTTTCTTTCAGAAATTCAATAGGATATCAATTATGATTCCATGTTATGTCAGCGGTAAAGGAATGCACGCCACAGAAATTACGTGGTCTTTCAAAACCTCTGTAATAAACACATTGGAAACCACCAAACTGGGTTACGATACACGCTTCAAATATTACCGCCAACAATTTCCCGACATGCAAACTGAGCAATTGGCACGTATGATTTGCGATCCTGTGGAATATTACGACAAAGATTGGCCAGAATACCGCGTGCGACACAAACGCGCCATGTCCAAAGAAGAAATGGTAACTCGCTTTATGTTAGAGCGTGATATGCGATTTCAACAAGAAGCAAAGGTCGCGATTTACTGTTTTGATGAAGCCGGGTTTGGCTCGGGCGTGAACATTATGCGGTTCTTATATAATAAGAAACCTATTCTGGGTTTTTTAAATGAAGAAAATAAACGAAAATCCTTAAATGTTTCTAATGTCCTACAATTAAAAGCGCAGTATCCTAATCTCATTCATTTAATTGAATACATCTCCCTCGATGATATCTCCAAACAAGTCATTCGCTGGTTAGACGAAATTAATAAACCTGAAGCAAAAAAACTACAATTGGTTACCGATTAATTACCTTTGACAGCTCAGGGGGGCATCTCAAAATACAAACTCTATACAACAGGTTAACCTAGAATCCACAGCTGGATTCTAGGCTTATTAGTCAATCCAAACTAATCCATGAAATAAGTATTCCCAATATGACTTTCGAGCATGATTTTTAACCATTGCAAAATTAGCAATCTCAGTAGTAAACAAACTCTGCGATAAGAAACCAAATGTACTTCTTTAATGCCCTCAATGCTCAGTGCTACATTGACAAGCCATCGCTCTTATGTGAGTAATTATCAACCTGATTGGAACGTTTGACTAAACCCGGCTTCTGAATTGACGCGATATATCTGACGTTCCTATTTAGGCCAAAATAGACTACAATTTACCTAAAAATAAGCGTTTTTGTAATGTAAAATGCGCGGTGAAAAGTTACATGTTGTGAGCATAAAATAAAGAATTGAGAATATAAACTCACAATTTGAAAACATAAAAAAATAAATTCATAAATCTGTAACAAACTTCACCAAATAAACTAATTGTATTTTCGTGATATATAAAAAAATAAATCAAAATATAATATTTGTCGTCTCAATCATCCAAGGCAAGCAACCTAGTCTCTCTTGCCGTATTTATCGATTACCTCGGCTTACTGAAGATACTGCGTTATGTGGGAAAGTCGCTTGAAGACTCAAGCAACTATCATGGTTAGGGTGAACCATGTCAAAAAGTCTTGCGGTAAAAACATCGCTTTCATTATTCACAGATTTATGGAAAACGTGTTTAGAAATTACTTTACGATGCATCGGTGATTTTCGTTCTCAGACAGTCAGGCATTCACACGCCTTAAACTTCTTCGCTTCCTTAAACCTAGACTCTAGAACTAGACGCGATTCACTACCATTCTCTAAAATAAAAAATCTTATTCAATACGGGTTTGTTTGTGCAATATTTATGTTCAGTTTTGCTTTGCCGTCATACGCATCTAATGACATTCATGAATTAGCAACGTCAATCAATCAAGCTTGTAATGATTGCCATGAAACAACGATTGCCACCAATAAACCTCCCACTCACATATTGTCTGATTCTCAATGTCAAAAATGTCATACAACAACAATTTCTTGGGTCACGAATGTTGCGGTAGATCACGATGCCGTCATAGGCAATTGTGAAAGCTGTCATATTACAATTCTAGTGACAGACGCATCACACAACCAAACTGAATCGTGTGACACTTGCCACACAACTAATACATGGATGAATACGTTACCCATTGAAGATCTCACCAGTACACAAACAAACAACCAGCTTTCAGATATGACTCCCCAAATAGCAGCCCGTGTTGTAAATACAATTGCATTATTTGATCACACCGGGATTTCATCGGGTTGCATCAGTTGTCACAATAACGTGGATGCAACAGGCAAATCCCCACAACACATAATCGCTAGCAGCATCTGCGAAGCTTGCCACTCCGTTTTTCAATGGAAACCCGTTAAGTTTTTTGACCACACACAAGTAGAGGGTTTATGCCTTACCTGTCACGATGGAGTAATTGCAACCGGGAAAATAGTTGACCATATTCCTGCAGAAAATGACTGCAATGCTTGTCATTCTGTATACGCGTTTTTGCCGTTAAAAAGAATCGACCATAGCCAAGTTATTGGGGATTGTATAATTTGTCATAATGGCACCATTGTCAGTGGCAAGCCTTTAACTCATATCCAAACCTCAGATTTTTGTGATTTGTGCCATTCAGAGTTTGCTTGGTTGCCAATTAAAAAATTTTCGCATGATGAAGTTATCGGGGAATGCGTAGATTGTCATAACGGCGTAATCGCTTCGCCAAAATCAATGAATCATATCCCCACATCTGACTTGTGTAATGCTTGCCATATTACATCACTTTGGCTTGGTGGTATTCATATGGACCATACAGAAGTCATTAGTTCCGCCTGCATTGATTGTCACAATGGGATAATTGCCGCCACCAAATCTCAATTTCACTACCAGTCAACAGATGTGTGTGAAGGCTGTCACCAAACCAGCGCCTGGAAACCCGTAATCTTAGTGGATCACAATCAAGTGCAAGGTTTTTGTCAAAGTTGTCACAATGGAGGAGGGGCAACTGGCTTTTCTGTTAATCATATAAATACAACTGATCAATGCGCTGCCTGTCATGCTACAACCACCTTTACTCCTGTTATCCTTGTCGATCACAATGAAGTGCAAGGTTTTTGCTATGAATGTCACAATGGAATTACAGCAATTGGTAAAAACGCAACACATATTCCCACAACAGATGTTTGCCAAGATTGTCATGCGTCTACCGTTTGGGTGCCAATAATCGTAGTCAACCATGCCGCAGTGCAAGCAGCATGCATAGATTGTCATAATGGCATAGACGCAGCAGCAAAAACCACAAACCATATTGTTTCAACTGATAGTTGCGATGCTTGTCATTCCTCACGATCCTGGATGCCAGTCATTCGAGTTGACCATTCACATGTGTTAGGTGAATGTACAAATTGCCATGTTGGACCAATAGCGACCAACAAACATGCCAACCATATTCTAAGCTCGGACCTGTGTGGCCAGTGCCACACAACGACGGTGTGGGTACCCGTCGTCGTAATGGATCACAACGAAGTAAGTTCAGACTGCATTTCATGTCACAATGGGTTGATTGCTCAGGGCAAATCTGCAGGTCATTTGAACACGTCTGACGCTTGTGCTAGCTGTCATTTGACATTAAATTGGTACGCTATTCACACGGTTGATCATTTAGAAGTAATTGGCACTTGCGATCAATGCCACAACTCAACAATCGCGCTTGGTAAGTCAGCCAATCATATTCCTTCTAGCAACGATTGCGAAACATGCCATGATACAGTTCGATGGGTACCAGCAAATTTTGTTGACCATAGCAACATCGTTGGATCGTGTTCCAATTGTCATGAACATCCCCTACATCACATTGAGGCGAGCAACATTTGTGAAGCTTGCCATAGCGCCCTGTTTTGGCTGCCGCCCAATATCATTGATCATAATGAAGTGTTTGGTAGTTGTGTAACTTGCCATTTTGATGGCAGCGGCATTGGCCGATCCTTATCTCATATTGCCGCTGGCGAAACTTGTGAAGCATGCCATTCAACAACAGTTTGGATCCCTGTCAATTTGGTTGATCATTCTGCAATTCTAATCACTGATTGTGCATTTTGTCACGATGGTATCGTTGCTACTGGCAAACCCATTACGCATGTCCCAACAATAGAGAATTGCGATCAATGTCATTCAACCACCGCTTGGATACCTGTACTTGGTTTTGACCACAGCACTATCACTCAAACTTGTATCAGCTGTCATGACTCAATAACCGCAACTGGCAAACCAGCAACCCATATAACCGCAACAGACGTTTGTGAGGGGTGCCACACGCCAACTGCTTGGAAACCAGTAGTCTCGGTTGACCACACTCAGGTTTTAGGTTTGTGTAACGCATGTCACAACGGCGTAATTGCCATAGGAAAATCAGTAGCACATATTACAACAACGGATATCTGCGAAGCTTGTCATGGCACACTCGTATTCAAACCTGCTGTAGCTGTTGATCACAACGAAGTACTGGGTGCCTGCGAAACTTGCCACGCACCACCATTGACTCACTTATTGGTGGGCGTTACGGTCGGCTGTATCGATTGCCACACTACAACATCGTTTTTAACACCAACAAATCCGCTTCCGCCATAGATACTTCCCTTACGTTACAAAGAAATCAACGGAATAAAAAAATCTCACATTCAGTAAAACTGCACCAAAAATCTAACGACAAATATCTTAATAGTCTTTGGCTCCAAGTTATATGTTAGTAGATTTCACCGTAATTTAGTATATAGCGATGTTCACTATATAGAGAAACTTCTGAAGCAAACCCTAAACACCTCTCATAGCAGCCGACATTTTCAAAACACACAAAGCTGTGAAATATTCACAAGACTATTTTTAGTCGCGGATTGTAACCATCGCTTAAACAAAAATATTAAAATTTGCTCGTCTAATCCCTTTACGCCAAAAAGGATGAGCCATGCTGGTATAATATCTTTCTTACAAATTTAGAGTAAATAAAAAAATAGAATCTCTAGAGATATATTTAATTTGAAAGACAAAGCATGAAAAGCAATGTCCTACAACGGCTATCCCTTATTGTCTGAGAACATTTAACTTGTCAGTGCCCTGCTGAAACCAGAACAAAGCACAAAAAAGTAAAAAGGGGAAGAATGATATAATCGTTCTTCCCCTCCCGTATATTATCTTACAGACTGCTTATTGAAGCGCGTAAGAATAATCGTTGTATTCCCAACTGCCATTTAGGAGCGAGAACAAACGAATGTAAAGGGCTCCAGCTGTTTCAGGAATGTTATTTACGGTAAAATTTCCCCCGTCAACTACTGTTACGTGTAGTTCAGTTGACCCTACGCCAGAAGTACCGACATAAATAATATTTGCGGTGACCCCTGCGAGACCAGTAGTCCAGTAAAACGTAGCGCTTGTTCCCGTTAACGTGCTGCCAGGTACGGGTGACGTCATTTCCGATATTGGCAATGATGCAATGATGGTCTGGTAAGTGTAATCGTTGTATTGCCAACTGCCATCGACAAACGACAATAAGCGAACGTAAAGGGTTTCACCAGTTTCAGGAATGTTATTGACTGTCACGCTGCTACTCATGCCAACGGATGCTTGATATACATTTGTAGATCCAGCGCCAGCTGTACCGACATACATAAGGTGGTCGGTGACCCCCTGACCAATGTTCCAATTAAACGTCGTACTTGTTCCCGTTAAGGTGCTGCCATCTGCGGGTGACGTCATTTCCGATTTTGCTGGTAATGAACCGCTGGTCTGGTAAGTGTAATCGTTGTATTGCCAACTGCCATTGATACGCGACAATAAGCGAAAGTAAAGGGTTTCGCCAGTTTCAGGAATGTTATTGAGTGTCACGTTGCTGCTCATGCCAACAGATCCTTCGTATACATCTCTAGACCCTGCGCCAGTTGTACCGACATGAAGCCAATTCTCAGCAACCCCCTGACCAATATTCCAATGAAACGTCGTGCTGGTTCCCGTTAACGTGCTGCCGTCTGCAGGTGACGTCATTTCCGATAGGGTGGTGGCAGTAGACATCTGGTACTGGTAATCGTTGTATTGCCAACCGCCATTAATTTTGGAATACAAGCGAACGTAAAGGATCCCGCCAGTTTGAGGAATGTTACTTATTGGCACGCTGGTGTTCATGGCTTGGTCCGAATTGTGTAAATCAAGTGACCCTGCGCCCGTCGTACCGACATAAATCCAGTGCTGGGTAACCCCTTGACCAATATTCCAGTTAAACGTCGTGCTTGTTCCCGTTAACGTGCTGCCAGGCGCGGGTGACGCCATTTCCGATTTTGCTGGTGATGAACCGCCGGTCTGGTAAGTGTAATCGTTGGATTGCCAACTGCCATTGATACGCGACCACAAACGAACGTAAAGGGTTACGCCAGTTTCAGGAATGTTATTGACTGTCACATTGTTCTTCATACCAACGGATTGTGAGTATACATCTCTAGACCCTACACCCATAGTGCCGACATAAAGGTAGTTCAGGTCGACCCCCTGACCAATAATCCAGTTAAACGTCGTGCTTGTTCCCGTTAACGTGCTGCCGTCTGCGGGTGACGTCATTTCCGATTTTGCTGGTAATGAACCGCTGGTCTGGTAGATGTAATCGATGGTTTGCCAATTGCCATTGATGAGCGACAACAAACGAACATAAAGGGTTACACCAGTTTGAGGAATGTTATTGACTGTCACACTGCTGTTCATGTTAACGACTGCATCGTATACATCAGATGACCCTACGCCAGCAGTACCGATCTTAAATTGGTGCGAAGTGACCCCCTGACCAATATCCCAGTTAAACGTTGTGCTTGCTCCTGTTAACGTGCTGCCAGGTGCGGGTGACGACATTTCCGATTTTACAGGTGTGAAACCGCTGGTCTGGTAAGTGTAATCGTTGGATTGCCAACTGCCATTTTTTTGCGACCACAAACGAACGAAAAGGGTTTCGCCTGTTGAAGGAATATTATTGACTGTATAGCTGCTCCTCGTCGTGCCAAGGGTTCCTGAGTTAAATACATTATATGACCCTTCGCCAAAAGTACCGACCCAAAGGATTTGTTGGTTAATATCCTCACCAACAATCCAGTTAAACGTCGTGCTGGTTCCCGTTAACGTGCTGCCGTCTGCGGGTGACGTCATTTCTGATATGTTGGGGCCCGACACCTGAGCCATCGCGGCAGCCAGGTCCAGCCTGCCACCGGTTACTGAGGTTCCAGTCAAACCTGCAACAGGTGTCACTGTATTCATCAACAGGTTTTTCACATCAATTGCGCTCATATTCCTGTTTTGCGCCCAAACTAAAGCAGCAGCACCGGAAACCATGGGGGCAGCCATTGATGTGCCGGAAAAAGAGGCATAGCCTGTCCAATTAGCGTCATCGGTGCTAGCAAGTGGGTCGCGCTTAGGTACCGTTGACAATATTTCCGTGCCGGGTGCAGCTAAATCTACACTAACAGCACCGTAATTAGATGATGAATAGAGCGCATCATTCTGGTCCGTATTGGCAACAACAATCATATTCGGATGAGGTAATAATGCAGGATATGATCTTGCTTGGCCTGATGCAGCATCATCAATATCCAAAGCATCATTATGCGGAATACCAACAACCAGGACGTTGTTGTTTTGAGCATACGTAAGCGCATCACTCAAGAAAGACAGAGTACCGTCTGCATCAACATTTGCTTTTCGCATGCCCCAACTATTATTAAGAATATTTGCACCATTGTTAACGGCATATTCGATACCGTTTGCTGCAATTTCCAATGTATTGCCGCCTAAGGGAGCACGCCTTAGTATTTTAACCAGCATAATCCGCGTATTCCAGGCGGTACCCGTTATGCCTTTGCCATTGTTTCCTACTGCACCGACAATTCCGGCTACATGTGTGCCTTGTCCATGATCATCATAAGCGCCAGTATAAGCGCCGCGAATCGCGGGATATGTGTCAGCATAGGCTTGGGCACTTTCGCTCATACTTTTCCCGCCAAAACCCTCGGGAACAGAAGAAATAAAATTACAACCATGCACATCATCAATACAACCGTTACCGTCATTATCGATACCATCAGTGGCTACCTCTGCCGTATTTATCCACATGTTTCCTTCCAGGTCTTCATGTGTGTAGTCACCGCCCGTGTCAATAACCGCAACGACAATATTGTCTGTGGATGTGCGTGTATCCCAGGTCTCAGGAGCACCAATTTCACCCGTAGTACCCACATTTCTTAACCCCCATTGTTCACTATACCTTGGGTCATTCGGAATGGCCGCAGTCTCAATATAATAGTTAAGGCTAACAGCCTCAACGTTAGGGTTTCGTAACAAGGCTTTTTGCGCAACGATGGGATCGACGCCACTGCCCAGAGTAATTACTCTCCAGCCGGCAAGTAAAGGAGATGTCTCACTGTTTTTGCCCCGAAATATTTTGGCAGCTTTTAGACCACCAACCGTCCGGGCAATTTCTAAACCCTTGTTGGTAATTTCGCTGGCAGATGTAGGAAGATTTGATTTGCCCTGGTTTGATTTGCCGTGTGTTGATTTGAATTTAACCAACAATTCATTATTTACATATTGTTGCCCTGGCTGCGCTGATTGCGCGGTGGTTGACAGAAGCGTAGTTGAGAAAAATATTAGGAGTAAAGCACTTACTACACCAATCGATTTACTGTGAATATATTTCATGAAAATCCCCTCCCAGGAATAGCTAGACGAATAGTCATTTTTATATTTCTAACTATCAAACGGATTAAAAATTTAATATATTTCAGAAGTATCAACAAAAATGAAGAACAAGGGAATGAGGTTTTTTGAAAAAAACATGAACTAATTTGGCAGACAGGTACATTCTCAATATAGAATATTACACTACAAAATATGCCAAATATGCTAAAGAAATAGTCACTATATATATCACTTTTCGCGAAATTTACTTGGCGTTACTCCGACAGCCTCTTTAAAAACTCGGGAAAAATGAGACGCGTCTTCATACCCAATGGCTTGCGCCACCACTTGTACATTTGTTTTATTTGTTAACATTTGTTTAGCAACATTAATACGAAATTTTTTAATATAATCCCTCGGTGGCATACCATGTTCAATCTTAAAAAACCGCGCAAAGGTTTCAATTTTCATGTCACACGCACTGGCCAATTCCTCGATTCGCAATTTGTCGTTAAATTTGGAATTGATTAATTCAATTGCCTGCTCTGTACGCTGATTGTTTTTAATTGCGACTTTTACAATACTTGTGGGATCTGAAGCGTGATGAATAAATCGTGGTTTTCTTTTTACTTTATTCTTATCAATAAGCGATAGCAAATTGTTGATTTGCTCTAGCAATCTTGCCGATTCATCAGGCAATAAAATATAGTCATACATTCTTGCCCTTAAAGCCCATAGGGAAATTACTGAATAAAAACGAGAAGCTGTGATTATAATTGGGATAACGGGAAAACGTTTTTTTAAATTTGAGATTCGTGATAATTCAGCAGCTCTATATGGTACGGAATGATAAATAATCAGCCCAACATTATCAGCCCAGCAGTCATCAACTTTTGTTGGTAACGTACAAACTTCAATTCGGTCTTGGTCAAGACTTTGATAAAGGTTGTCATCTTGCTCCATAAATTGCTGATTGCAAATTACCAATCGCTTCACAAATGCACTCCTACGCAAAAAACCAATTCGTCTTTATCTTGAGCTGATTATTTCCGTGTGGTCACTTGATCCTTTTTTTTACATTTCCTTCCTGGATATGCCTATAAAATTGCCTGCAGCAAAATTTATTAATATGGAAAAGTGAGGCTTTAGCCTACTACATATATCCAAAGCTGGTCCTATAAATTAATTATGGGTTACTTCAGATTTATTAATGGTATTTTTTCCACATGTTTAAATAATTATCAGCATATAATAACCGTTCAATAAATTGTTTCTTTTTCCAGTAAATTGAAATTTACACAAAAACTATACAAATAAATAATACGTGTAGAAAGCTAGCTGCCGCCCCTTTACTCTGAGGTTTGTATGGATATAAAGATAAAACTGCGCTCTAGTATCTATCTAACAAATATGCAATTCCCTCAAAATCAAGTGAGAATTACGCCACCAATGATAAAGGGATCAAGTATATTGCACAGCAATATTATCCTATTAATTCTGCAATTAGCTACCGCGACTTCAATGAGGGAAAAGTAGTTTGCGGCTCCACCTTATATTATTAATAATATATTTCGTGGGCCACCAAATAGACAGAAAATTTTCTTAAAAAATGTAAGCTTTTGACTATATACACTAAAGCAAATTGATTAAAATAACAGAAACGCCTATATAATTCCTACCATCACAGCAACACAAGGTACGATGAGCTTATCGTTCGCATCGACTCACCAAGAATTTTTTACTAAGATGCAGTAGAAAACGATTTATATTTATTATTATGGTTATCTAAGCTCGAAGAACGACATCATACCTGTATCCGCGTGCTCCAATATATGACAATGAAATTGCCAACCGCCCGATTGACCGCGAACGCCTGATAGAACGTCGCCATTAGTAATTGCGGATACACCACCAAACGCAACGGTATCTTCCACTGTTCGACCAAGTCCGGGTGAAAAATCAATAGCAATTCTCACCGTCGTTGTTGAGCCTAACAATCCTGGTCTTCTTGGCAGATTTACTACATCAATATTTTCTATCTGCCCTGGTGCGTATTTTCTTAATACGGTTCCATCAACATCTTTTTCGATGGTTTCGATGACTTGAAAAAAGAAGCCGTGAAGATGAAACGGATGATCACCCCCAGACATGTTAACGAGATCCCATGTGAAAATATCACCGCTTTGCACATCCAATGCATCATCAACAGTCATTTGACTGAATGTTTTTCCATTAATAAAAAAGTCCACCATACCATTTGGCATTGGCATTCCATGAGAAAACGTAAAAGTTGCCGACTTTGCGGTTGTGGTATCAATAGCAGAAACTGGCTCCAGAACAAATGGCGGTCTAAATGCGGTAACAGGTGCCGGCGGATCAATTAAATTTAATGTCATAATTTCACGCTTAGGCTGTACACCATCAAAATGATCATGCCCCATAACCACTGCCCCATCGACGATGGAAATACTATGCCTACCTCTAGACGTATCCGTCCAAATAACTGGGATTGATTCGCCAGCCACACCAGTGGGCGTAAAAACAACGTCAGCACGTTGTCCTGGAACTAGGAATATGCTTTTAAGATTTGGCTCTGGTGTATACAACAAGCCAGCATCTCCACCAATACGTGTAAATTCAACATTCGGAATGGATAAACGAAGGAAACGGGTATTTGCAATATTAACAATTCGCCAGCGTTGCGTTTTACCAATTTCTACCGATATTGAAGGTGTCTGTGTGCCATTCACCAAGAAGACATTGCCCTCCCTACCGTTTATTTTTTCAAGTAGAATTTCTTCTGGCGTACCACCAAAGGCTTCTGTTACTTGCCCAGCTGGGTCAAGCAAAATATCATCAAAAATCATGACCTCTTGAGAAACATCTGCTGCGGGGACGGCAGAATCTGGGTTTTCCACCAATAGCGTTCCAGCTAAGCCCTTTTCAACTTGCTCATTACTTCTGACATGAGGGTGATACCAAAACAAAGCCGGATCTAACACTTGAAATTGATAAACAAATGATTCACCCGGCTGAATAGGATTCTGCCCAACAGTAGAGCCATCCATATCTGCCGGCAACCTCAGGCCATGCCAGTGAATTGTTGTTGGTTCAGGTAAATTATTTTTGAAGTTAACAATTAAAGTATCCCCAACTTTTGTTTTTATAAGCGGACCTGGAATAACACCATTGTAGGTATAAACATTGCTGAACACGCCGGGCGAAAATTCTACTTGGCTTTCCATCGCTGTTAAATCAACTTCAACGATATCAATACTCGGATTATTATCTACGGCAATGGTAATCGGTAACGCTTGTGCGCCTTCAACGCCAGGCGTTGGATTTGGATTTGGATTTGGATTTGGATTTGGATTTGGATTTGGATTTGGATTTGGATTTGGATTTGGATTTGGATTTGGGTTTGGGTTTGGAGTCGGCACAGGAGTAGGAGAAGTCTGATTAAGTATTGTCACTGAAATCGTATCTGGCGTGGGATCCAATTTTCCGGTGCTATCCCGCACATTGAGCATTACCGTAATTGTACCAACAGTATCAAATTTTGCCGTCACATTTTGCCCAGCTAGTCCAGGCATATAAGCGCCAAAATTCCAGGAGTAACTTAGATTAGTATCGCCATCTGGGTCGGTTGCTGTTGCCTCAAACGTTAAAGACTGGCCTTTGTACACTCCCACGCTAGCGGCAGTTGGAATTAATATCGTGCCGTTAGGCGAACTATCAAAAGTGTTTGCAGTAATACCTGAAACAGCTGGCTCCGACCCCACCCATGTGAGAGATTGTCCAGAGCCAGTTACTCTAGATTTACTTGTTTCAGCCTCATCATTACTGCATCCAACTATAAAAATAGAAAGACTCAAAATAATGAGATGAACATTCCCTAGTATTCTCAATGAATAATTCTTCATAAATTATTCTCGTAACAATTTTGAATAATAAAAAATAATCAGCAACATCTAAGCGTTACATATTGCTGATCAATTAAATAAATTATGTCCGTTCAGAGCGAGGCTATTTACTTCTCTGAATTTCGGCCACTTTGGCTGGTGATAATGTCAAAAGGCTCTGCTGAACGTAATAAACCACATCTGCAATTTCATGATCATTAATGTGTCCACCAGTGACATTGGCATCATATAAGCTTGGAGAAAAGCTGGTATCTACAGCGCCAGGCATCCTTGGCGAACCAAAAGCAAGAACATGGAAAAATTTAAATGGATCACGCCAAGACAAACCAAAAATATCGGTAGCCGTTCCATCTGGACGCGTTGCTAATGTTCCATCGGCACCATGACAGGTAAGACACCCAAGCTGAGTCCCCGTTGCAAAAGTCCCAACCGTTTGCTCATTGTAGAGTTCCTCACCCTCAATAAAGTTAGCTTTGTACGCACGAATTCCACCAGTATCAACACGAATAAACTCATGCATATCGGCAAGCCGCACTATCGCAAAATCGGCAAGGTCCCACAGCGCTAAATCACTCAAAAAGTCACTGTATTTATGAACTATTGTTAGAGTGCCAGTTGTAGGATCTACAGCACTGTAACCATTCTTCAAGATATTAAATACCTTACCCGCATCCCAATGATTAAGCTCTTTCAACTCTACGAGATTATTAGAAAAACCAAAATTACCACCCTCATAATCAAATCCATGACAGATAACGCAACGCCAACTATCAACATTACTTACTGCACCAGGGGAGGGCGGACTCGGTGCGAGATTCATTAATTTATTCTCCGCAACTAACCCAGGATCCGCACCGGTTTCGATTATCCAGTTATCATACAAACGTCCACCACTTGTATACGAACGCTCCAACGCCGTTTGCACATAAGACAACACATCAACAGCCGCATTAAAATCAAAATCAGGAAAATCATATTGAGCCATACCTGGCATCGGTGGTGTTGTGCCGGGATTTCCAAAACGTATTTTATGCAACACTTCCCAGGGATTGTCTTTCGCAACTGCATCAATGAATAATTCGTTGGGGGGTGAAACATCAATTAAAGCGCCGTCGTCACCATGACAATTTTCACTGCAGCCACCAAAATTGGAAGGTAATCCATAGAACAACAATCCACGCGCTTGATCACCCATCGCAGTTTTAAAACCAGCGCTCGCAGGATCACTATCAATTAAATCCGAGGGCGCATTAGCATTTGCAGCTTCTGCTCGGATCGTCATAACAAATTTTGTTAATGCATATATTTCTGCATCAGGTAATAAATCCGCAAATGCATGATCAGCAGCATTTATGATTCCAGCTGTAGTACCGCCATCATGAATAAATGTCCATAATGTATCAGGCGTTGTAAAATTAGATGGGCAATTTGCTGTAGCTAAAACGCCACAAATATCACTAAAATGAATACCGGCAGGATCCGTTCCATAAATACCATCCTTTCCTTGATAATCCCACCCATGACATTCCTTACACCGCCAGCTTGTTTCAACGGGTGGCGGTGCCGGAGTAGGCCAAAGTGGATGAGCAGCAACTGGTGTTGTTGCACCGGCATCAGCTGCCGCAACAAACCACTTATCATAGAGCAAACCACCATACGCAATTTCTGCAGCACCTAGCGCATCATAAACAGCTTGGTCAAATGTTCCAGGAGATGCAGTTGCAGGGATGTTTACCAGACTTGTAATCGTGTTCTTCTGGTCTTGAGTTTCAAATTCAGAAGGCACATAAGTGTTTAATGGTTCTTCCGCAGTTTCAATATTTCGATTAATCGGCTTTTCACATGCTATTAAATTAAACACAACAAGGCTAACAAGCAATAAACGATATTGGCGCCAAAAATAATACATAACACTTCCCCTAATTTCCCACACATAGCTTACCGCCACCAAAACAGTGACAGCAAAATTAGTTGTCGCTTTAATAGTTAAACGACTTATTTTTATTATAACCCCATAGCGTATAAGATTTGGGTATTCCTAACATACCTCTTTTCATTTCCAACTTTTCCACCTTAAAACGCCTACTGCTGATGTCAGACCTCACTGAAAACGAATATTAATTTACCGTGAGTAATTAAATCTCAAACAATATAGGCAGTGAAAATTCAGTCCTATCTGCTCCATAAGCTCAGTCATGGCAATAGAATATTTGCATTACAAAATTATTCGTTTGTCTTAACTTATGGTAAAGATATGTTAGTTAATTATTATGGTTTTTATTTTTTTTATAGCAATTAAGTGCTAGTCACATTTAATGCATTGAGACTATCATCGATAATCGGCAAGTAATTTTAATACAATGGGAGCTAATCAGCAGGGCAGGATAAAACGAGTGTAACCTGACACAATTACAACACGCTTTTATACAATCTATATGACTCCCAGAGCTTCAATATGAAGCGAAAGAAGTTTGTCAAAATTATTTTACCCAATTCCCACTTAGCACAAAAAATCCATTCATAACATCAATGAATATCTTTTTTTGTCAAAAACTATTTCTTAATTTTTATCCTCCCCATAAAATGCGGGAAATTGATAAAACAGTTTTTGTTTGTTATTTATTCTTTTTTTATTTTTATTATTATTTACTCATGATTATTACTATTCGATATACAATCGGATGAGAAAATTAACCATAAATATTTTTTTCATACACTTAAATACTAGTACCATTTCACTAAAATTTCCACTTTTACTTTTTTTGTTTTCAACACATATTCTCCATACAGGTTCCCGATATTCCACAGATCAGTTGGTAAATTCATATTTCATAGAGTTATATTCAACTTTAATCGATCAACTGCGGAATCAAAGATACACACAAACTACATTCCTAAATGTCTTCGTGGACGAACGTTTTAACAATCTAAAATCCACCAATCATTGTGAGCTAGATTACAGCCACACCCTAGTTCATTGCGATGAACTTAAATTCTTTCACAAAGCACAGCAATCTTTTTTCTCCAAATCAATAGCGTTTAGCGGGCTCGCCACAGCTCAAATAAGCATCATAATTTTTCATAGTGAGTGAAATGACACAGAATAGCGATCAATAACGCGGTGTTATAATAAAGTGTGGAACAATATGAGGTAAGCCGTTACGCCCAATTTGAATCTAGAACACAATTAGATAAAACTGCGGATGCTAGAATTATACTGCGAATCCAAAGTCAATTATATTGCCACAGATTTCTGACTGACTAATTTACTTTTCCAGCAAGACAAACGATTTTCCCCTAAACTCTTCACCATTTACAATAATGGATAACTCATGTTTTCCTGGATAATATTTTCTCGTACTAATGGGTTTGAATGAAAACGATCGAAAAATTTCTTTTTCTGCTTCAGGATAATTACCTTCAGATATTTTAAAAACCTTCTTGGACTGTTTTTTATTCGACTTCACAAAATAGATTGCATATTCAATACGCAGTTTGTCGAGACGCTTTTCCTTGCTTATCAAGCGAAACGAAAAATTCAACTCACCATTCCACGCAACCGCGTTATCGATTTTAAATTTATTCAATTCAATATGATCTACACAAGAAAAACCAAATAATGTCAACACATCTTTATGGCCTGCTTTTAACAAGGAACGACAAGCATGCTTCACTACCCAATCAGTTTCAGCAGAATGGCCCAACCATTTGTTTGCTTTTTTTATCACTAAATCGGGATTATCTTTTGAAATATCGTTTAGATTATTAGCTACGCTTCGTCGAACATACTCTTCATTATCATGTTTTAGTTTTTCCAAAATTTTTAGAACGGGCTGTGGATTTTTCTTAAATTTTGGTAATGCCATTGCCCAGGGCAATCGGGGACGGCAGCCCTCGCTGGCTAGCCGACGAACATGATAATTATCAGACTCAGCCCACAAGGACATTTGTCGCATCATTTTATCGGGGTATTTTTTGATGAAGGGCCGAACGGCAAACTCAGAACTGGAATATTTTGTAAAATGCTCCATAGCATCTATCGAGATATCAAAATCATCTAACCCGTACAATTCCACATAATCAGGAAAAAACATGGATTCAAATCCACCAAACTGTGTCGCCGCAGGTTTCATAATATTGATGGATTCATGAAAACTCTTTGGAATAAATTCTTTCAAATTTAACGCGATGTGCCGCATTCGCTGCTTCAATTCCAGCTCAGACCAATCCTCATTAAAAACAGAGAATTCGAAGCCTTTGGAATCAAATTTTTTGTAGCCTTTTTTTAGTTCTTTGCTTAAGGTTTGGATGAAATCTTGGGTATATATATTTTTTAAGGGTTCCGGCATAACAGATCTATAGAAGGACTTTAAATCTCAACAAGTCTACACCGTTAAGATCTAATAAGTCGACCATAAAAAAATGCAGAAGCTAAACTTCTGCACTTTTCATTAACTTAAACTAGATTCTAAATATCACTACTGCTGTACAAATGCCATCGTTGCACTAGCCTGCTCTGGACCACCAAAATGTAAACCGTCAGTCAAAACAACTTCATATAATCCTGGCATAACAGTGTTATCCCCATAACCAAAATCGCCATTAGCTTTGCCCGCCGCGCCGCGAGGGCTACCAAAATTAGAACGATGCATAAATTTGAAAGGCTCAGCATTAGCCAGAACTTTCAATGCAGCAACATCCGTAGTAATTGTGCCATCATGGCATTGCGCACAATTAAACGCAGTGCCATCTGCACGAACAAAAGCTGGAACACCGGTTGGAAGAGCGGCAAGATTATCGTTAAACATTGCCCCGCCCTCTGCAGGATCACCCAACGCTTGATTCGTCGCTGCACTGAGCACCTCGTGAACATCATATATTTCGTTAATCACAAAATCAGCAACATCGACCATGGCTTGTGGCGTTAAAATGCCATTGTAATTATGTCCAATTGTACCGTCAGACAACATAAACCCTGTATTTAACATATTCATTACAAATTCTTCGTCACGAGCTCTCACAGGAAGTAAATCTTGAAGATTAATTTCCGCTCCACCGTTAAAGGTTGTCGTACCCTCATAGTCAAATCCATGGCATCCACTGCAACGCCATTCGTCGGCGGCAACTCCACCTTCTGCAGCTGCAGCAAGTGGATTAGGGCCCGGAGAAGCAAGGTCCAATTCAATGAGAAAATCATCATAAACTCGCCCGCCACGAACATGACTTGGATCGAGACCCGTTGTATGCGCATCGCGGGGCGTTATACTCCCCAACTCCCTCTTATTTGGAGATCCAAGAATGTAGGGTATAGCAGGATTAAAGGGTAGTGACCGCTTTGCTCCGGATTCAGAGCCACCAGTAGGAACACCACCCGTACAAGCTGACAGGTAAACCGTAAATACAGCAATTAAACTTGAATACAATAAAGACTTTTTCATATTAAAACTCCCTTCCCATTTACTTCGATTTTGATCTATATCCATTCAATTATTTTTGTATAAAAGAAATCCAGACAGACACAAGTGCACCACCAACGCGTATTGGCGCAACACGTGCTAAAAATGGATTCTAGATATTAATTTTAAAGTGGAGCATTTAAATGCAAGAGGCTCCCCCACACGACGAAATAATTTATTTTTGTATTAGGTAAGAATAGTAATTTGGCTATTAAAGTTCAAGATTCGTGGCAAAGAACACAATTTAAGAAAACTCTATGGATTCCTAAAATTATTTAATAACGGCGCCAATATCTTTCTTACAAACTCTATTTTTTTATAACAGATTGACAGCCTTATCTTTTCTAGGCTCATACAATTAACCAAAACTGAACAAAATCAAATCTTCTTTAGCAATTACTTTAAGTATAGTCAGTAATTTTATGAATTTATATCAATTCATTAAATGTCCGCTGATTTAGTTTTTTCCAAATTAAATCCCATGATGAATATAAGCAATACTATTTTTTTCACAAATTAAATTCAGGAATGACTGTAATATTGCAACTCACTGATTGAGTAACACAGCTTTTACTTATTTATTAACCAATATTGATGATATAGTGTTGCACTATGAAAGGTTATTCCGTTGATTCACAAAGCAGCCTTGTGCAAGAGCAATTCGCGACGATTTACGCACCGCGCAAACAACGGGATCGTTTCCCTGAAAATTGTGTGTCTATTGTTGAGTCAGAACAAGCCGCCATTGATTTACAGGACATCAGTCGAAATATTCTTGCAGCGAAGGTACTTGGCCCCTGCCGATCATCTGAAGGCATTAATCTTTTTTATTTAGTCCACTGGTTAGACAAATGAGCCCACCCTTTCGGGGTATTGGCCAGAAAATCACAAATGCGTATCATCTATTTATAATAGATGCTTTAAAGAGTTTTTATGCGACCTAGCGATATTGCCACAATTCTTGAAAAAGAATTTCTAAGCACTAGCCAGTCCCACCACACGCCCGTTATGTTATGGGGTCCACCCGGGATTGGAAAATCTCAAATTGTTTCTCAAGTAGCTGCAAACAATGATGTGCCTGTGATAGACATTCGTTTATCTCAAATTGAACCCAGTGATTTACGAGGCATTCCTTTTCGTTCAGAAGATAAGGTTATTTGGGCTGTGCCAGATATGTTGCCTAATAAAAAATCACACGGCGAAAAAGGCATTTTGTTTTTAGATGAAATTAATACTGCGCCGCCGAGTGTCTCTGCAGCTGCATATCAATTAATTTTGGATCGCAAACTTGGCAATTACGAATTACCTGATCACTGGGCGATTTTTGCAGCAGGTAATCGACAAGGTGATCGTGGCGTAACATATACAATGCCTGCCCCCTTAGCCAATCGATTTTCACATTTTGAAATCGACACGCATCTTGATGATTGGGTTGCTTGGGCATATCAGCAAAATATTGACGAACGTATTATAGCCTTTTTACGATTTCGGCCAGAGTTGTTATTTGATTTTGATGCATCAATAAATCCAGTGGCATTTCCTACGCCACGATCCTGGGAATATGCTCATCGTGCGCTTAAAAAATTTGAATCAAAACCGCGTTTATTATTAGGCTCACTTCAAGCATGTGTTGGTGAAGTTGCTGGTGTTGAAGTACAAGCATTTATAGAGCATTATGAAAACTTGCCAGACATAGATGCGATAATTCGAGGCGAATCTGTCGAAGTACCGAAAAAAATCGATTTGCAATACGCAGTGGCGTCTGCACTGGTTGGTCGGGCAATTCGCGAAAAAAATACCGATAATGCTGCAGCAACCCACGGCAACATTTTGAATTACGCGTTGCAGTTCCCTCAACGGGAAATGGGCGTCATGTTGGTGTCTGATATGCATCGGGCTATTGGTCGGTCTTTATTTCAGGTTCCCGAGTTTAATCAATGGGCTAATCAAATTGCAGACTTGATGCTCTATGACTAGTCACAACACATCGTATTCATCTTTAAACCCAGAAAACATTTTATTTTTTACTCAATCCGTCACATATTTATTTATGCTCCCTCTTTCCATGCAATGTAAAATGTTTTCTGAATTAAAATTTAAACACGCTGAGCATTGACTATGAGCGAAGCTCACAGCAACGGCAAAATGAACCAAGGTGAAATAGAAACGAAACTCAGCGCAGCGCGCACTCGCCTGGTTTTGGATAATCCTTTTTTAGGCACACTCGCCTTACAATTACCTTTAACTGCTGTTGACGCTGACTGGTGCCCAACCACAGCAACCGATGCAAAGTCCTTTTATTACAACCCAGAATACATTGAACACTTGAGTTTGAAGCAGGCTCAATTCATGTTATCCCACGAAGCCTTGCATTGTGCGCTTTCACATTTTGCACGGCGTCAACACCGGGAAAAACCCCGCTGGGATTTAGCATGTGATTTTGCTGTAAACGGAATTTTAATTGATGATGGATTAATCCCACCCATTGGTGCGTTACACAGTAGCGAGTTTGATGGTTTAAGTGCGGAAGAAATATATCCTAACATTGAGCACAATAGCGATGATGAAACACTGGACAATCACATTTATGATAAGCAGAAAGATGCGACCAATTCCCAGACTCAATCGGGTTCTAATGAAAATTCCAGTGAAACTGATCGAGCGGAATTTGTGAATCCTAATAAAAAAGCACCACCGCCTTCATTAACCCCTGCAGAGCAAGAATCACTTAGTGTGCTTTGGCAACGTCGAATGGCAACCGCAGCGCAGCAAGCAAAAATGGCCGGCAAGCTAAGCGATGCCGTGAGTCGTATTGTGGATGACTTATTACAACCATCAATACCTTGGCAACAGCTTCTGGCTCAGTTTATGACAAACTATGCACGAGATGACTACAGTTATTTACGTCCATCCACTCGGCGTGACGAAAATATTATTTATCCCAGTTTACGTAGCTCTCAAATCAATATCGTCATTGCATTAGATACCAGCGGCTCCATAAGCGACAAAGAAATTCAGGACTTCGCCTCAGAGGTCAATGCAATTAAAGGTCATATAAGAGCTAAGCTAAGCTTATTAGCCTGCGATAAATCGCTCGCACCTGACTGCCCATGGACATTCGAACCCTGGGATCACTTCGAAATGCCTTTACGTGTCGCGGGCGGTAGAAGCACAAGCTTTGAACCTGTGTTTGATTGGATCAATCAACTGGACATGCAACCGGATTTACTGATTTATTTTACGGATGGCAACGGAAAGTATCCGGATAAAGAACCTGCGTTTCCCGTAATTTGGTTAATAAAAGGTAAAACACAACCGCCGTGGGGACAACACATTCGTTTAAACTGAATTATGAATCAGGAAATAGAATTATCACACGAAGACAGCTTGCGATTGAACGTGTTGTTTTCACAAAATATCAATGCCATTCGCATTAATGAATCAAGCATGGTCCTGCATGCCTTGCTGGAGGAGCGAGAAATCAGCATTCCACTGAATCCCAATTGTGCAGAGTCGAAGTATTTAAAACAGGTTCGCGAGTTTTTATCATTTCAAGTATTAGGCTCTCCTGCGGGTTACCCGGTTTTTCTCAAACGCTGGACACGTATGGGTCAAACTCGAGATACTAACTTATCAGAACTATTAAAACTGGGGGAGTCTGAGGCTGTGGTCTCAGTAACTCACGCACCAGGTTTGACAATGGAGCTAGCGCAATATGCCTGGTGGTGTCACCAAAGTGTCGAAAATGCGCGGCAAATGCTACAGCAACCTAAGGTTGCAAATAGTAAATTTGCAAAAGAACTTTCAGACTTCCTCATTGAGTTTTTACCTTTTGAAGAAGTCGGCAAAAATATCATAGATACTGTTTGTTTATTATTAAAAAACGATTTGGTTGATGAAAAAACAAAATTAAGTTTATGGAAGAAAGGTAAGCGGAAATCGACGTATTACCTCGGTTTTGTTTCAAGCATACCGGATAAACTGCCAGAAGCTGACTTGTCACAGCCGCACAATGAGTTAATGCAATATGAAATAAAGCTGGCAAGTTTAAAAAATAATGTATACGCGCAACAAATAATACGGCTATGCTCTCAACGTGGCCAACACTTCATACAAACCAATGAACGGATATTGTCTAATTTCTCTGATCAAGACTCAATCATCGCGCTAATTAATTCATTACAAGAATACCTGAATCCTATTAGTTACGAAGCAGCTGAATCTAATAAAGATATTGAACAATTCAAGCAAAGCGTTACTGACCCAAGCTTGTTAAAAATGTTGAACGCAATTACTGAATTATCAAAACTCGAAGAATCTGTGCTGAATGATATTTTATCGCGCACAAATGCCGTCGGTTCGGTATTACGGCGAAAAATGGAGCCGATCACACAGCCCATTCTTGAACATTTTCAAACCTTCAAATCATAATCTATTGCCTGCCCATAAGATTACTCACTTGCCTTAGCGCAGATATGCAGTAAACTTCTTTGTAATCGTTTCATCAAGGAAAACTGTAAGCATGGAATTCATTACTAATATCGTTAGTGAAGTTAATGGCGTGGTATGGGGTGTCCCCATGCTGATTGCGATATTAGGAACAGGCATTTTTCTCATGCTTGGCCTTCGGCTTTTACCCTTAACACATATCGGTTTGGGTTTTCGCCTGTTGTGGAACGGACGCACTGCCACTGGTGAAGGCGACATTGCACCCTTTAGCGCATTGATGACATCACTTGCTGCAACCATTGGCACAGGCAACATTGCCGGTGTTGCTACAGCAATTTTTTTGGGTGGGCCCGGCGCATTGTTCTGGATGTGGTGTACCGCTTTGGTTGGCATGGCAACAAAATATGCCGAGGCCGTTTGTGCCGTTCACTTTCGGGAGACCGATGAACGTGGCATGCATGTGGGTGGCCCCATGTATTACATTAAAAACGGATTGAAAAAAAAATGGGCATGGTTAGGCACTGCGTTTGCCGTTTTTGGTGCGATTGCCGGGTTTGGCATTGGCAACTCTGTGCAGGCCAATTCCGTTGCCGATGTGCTCTCAACATCGTTTCAAATTCCGCATTGGTTAACGGGATTAGTGCTCATGTTACTCGTCGGCATGGTACTCATTGGCGGTATTCGACGTATCGCCAACGTAGCAACAAAATTGGTACCTATTATGGCGATCAGTTATGTCGTCATGGGGCTAATCATTTTACTGATTAACTTCAGCGCAATACCCGAGGCATTCGGGCTCATTATTTCAAACGCTTTTACCGGCGCAGCGGCCCAAGGCGGTTTTGCCGGGGCAGCAGTGTGGGCCGCCATCCGTTTTGGCGTAGCGCGAGGGATTTTTTCCAATGAAGCGGGTTTAGGCAGCGCGCCCATTGCCCATGCTGCCGCCAGCACAAATAGCCCTGTGGACCAGGGATTGGTTGCCATGTTAGGAACCTTTATTGATACGATTATCATTTGCAGTATCACTGGTTTAGTTATCATCACCTCAGGCGTCTGGACCAGTGGTGAGACTGGCGCATCACTATCTTCCCTTGCTTTTTCGAATACATTACCTGGCGGTGATTATTTTGTCGCCATAGCGCTTTCAATTTTTGCTTTTACCACCATTCTTGGCTGGAGTTATTATGGCGAACGATGTGTGGAGTTTTTGTTTGGCGTAAAAGCGATTGTTCCTTTTCGTGTGTTATGGATAATTGCCGTGCCAATTGGCGCCATAGCACAACTCAATTTCATCTGGTTACTGGCTGATACGTTAAACGCATTAATGGCTCTGCCTAATCTGATTGCACTTGTTTTACTCGCACCGGTAATCATTAAACTCAGTCGGGAACACTTCTCGCAAAATCCTCCCTAAACGCCCAAGCCACCTCCATTCATCTCGCTTGCTAATCAATGGCTTAGTCAATTTTTCGGCAGCATATTTGCAGTGATATAGCCAATCAAATCCTCGCGCGCTCATCGTGGAGCACCAGGCTTTTGACCAAAAGGCGATTTTATTTCGAAATATCAATAAGATATGACGAATAACGCCTGAAAGTTTTTCCTTATATTGATGTATCCTGGGTATTATTTTGACTTGGAAATGGACGTCCCAAAGTGCGCTATTTAAACAGAAATCTGTACTTGCCTTACTATGCTTGTCCATTTTTCTGGGGGCGTGTGTAGCCTTGGACGCTCAACCCAGCAAAGTTGCTAATAACTCAGCTTCCGCGAATTCTTCGATTAATAATTCATCTGCGACAGAGTCTGATGCAAACCAAAAAAACCAAGGTCCAAATACAGATCATAGCTTCTCGTGGGATAAACGGGATGCTGAGGCCAAAGATAGAAATTTTAAACGTAAGCAATCTCAAAAAACGGATTTGGCCGCATTACGAAAAAGCTTCGGTGTTAAAAACCGCATGTCACTTAGCTCACATCCTGGTGGTTTACCACTTCATTTGGCAGATAAAAAATATAGCTTCAAGGTTGAGGATTCAAGCATTCGTATCGCCCTTCGTGAATTTGCTACGAAATACAATCTCAACATGTTTGTGGACCAGGATATTGATGGTGACATCACGGTAGACTTTAAGAAATTGTCTCTGAAAAAAGCCATGACACTGATACTGGGCAGTCATAACTATTTTTGGAGCTGGAACGATGATTTAATTCGCGTCAGCCGTCTGCAAACAAAAGTATTTGTTGTGGATTACCTCAGACTAAATCGTACCGGACAATCAGCAAGTACATCTGCTATTGCCAACCTTTCACCACAAACAGCAGAAAATGAAAGAAATAAATCCAGCATTCAGCAAAATGATAATCTTGCGTTTTGGGATGAACTGGAAACCCAGCTCAGTTCATTAATCTCTGACCAAGGACGGTTTGTGATTAATCGCATTAGTGGCACGATTCAAATAACGGATATCCCTGCTCGCGTGATTGAAGTAGATAAATTTCTTGGTTCGCTACAACAGGCATTACACCGCCAAGTTGAAATTGATGCGCGAATTATTGAAGTATCACTCAGTGATGACCAAGCATTGGGTATTGATTGGAACGCAATAAGCATTCAAGGCATCACCGGTGCGTTATCAAATACGGTTACTGAAAACCAAGGGTTGGGATTAAAATCTAGCACACTTGCCTTGAGCTACAATCATGATAATTTTACTGCGCTCATCAGCGCATTAGAAGAACAAGGTTCGGTAAAAGTAGTTTCTCAGCCACGTTTACGCGTCCTGAACAATCAACCGTCTTTGATAAAAGTAGGGACTGACCGAACTTTTTTTACACAAACGGTCAACCGATCAACCACCATCACAGGTGGTAATGACACACTCATTACAGAACAACCGGTCACAATTACGGAAGGTTTGGTTCTTTCCCTAACCCCACAAATCTCTAAAGATCGCTGGGTGATGTTAGATATTTCTCCCATTATCACGCGAGTTGTTGACATAACGACATCGCCGCAAGGTAGCACCGCACCAGTATTAGATGTTAAACAAGCCTCAACCCTAATCAGGGCAAAAGATGGCGAAATGATTATTTTAGGTGGCTTAATCCAGGAAGAAGAGCGCAAAACCGATCGACAGGTTCCTTTTTTCAGCGCCATTCCTTTTGTTGGAAAAATGTTTGAAGGCACGAACTCTACGCGCGTGAAGAAGGAGTTAATAATTTTTCTCGTACCCAGGTTAGTTATATGAGCGTAATGGATTTATCAGTTTGTTATCACTCGCTAGGTTTCAAACGCGCGCCATTTAATATCACCCCAGATACTGAATTATTCTTCCCGAATGATTGCCATGTAACTGCGCTAAGCCATATGCGATACGGCTTATACAGTGGCGGATTCACCGTTATCACCGGCGAGGTTGGTTTGGGTAAAACGCTTTTGTGCCGAGAGTTAATTCGACAGAGTGACAAGAATGTCCGCACAGCTTATGTATTCAATCCACTGCAAAGCATTAATGACCTACTTCGCTCCATATATTTTGATTTAACCGGCAGACGCTCAGAAGCAAGAACCACGGGACAACTGCACGATGCCATTTATAAAGCGCTGCTTATTATCGCCAGTCGAGGCGAGCGAGCAACCATCGTAATTGATGAGGCCCATCGGCTCAATCCAGAACTGCTTGAGGCCTTACGACTCATATCCAATATTGAAACTGAAAAAGAAAAATTATTATCCCTGATTCTCGTTGGACAACCTGAATTACGCCGAACATTACTCAGCACCAAAATGCGCCCCCTTGCGCAGCGCATTAGCGTAAGTTACTCATTAAAACCACTCAACCTACATTCATGCTCTGACTACGTACAATACAGATTGGACAATACTCAACTCAAAGGCCGTTTTTATTTTTCGTCTGTTGCAATGGTTTTAGTCTATTGGTATTCCAAAGGCGCACCCCGGCGGATAAATCAAATTTGCGATCGCGCTCTATTAGCCGCGTTTTCAAAAAAACAGTTTTTCGTTAATGCGCATACACTTAGGAGAGCTGCACGTGAAGTTCTTCGTTAGTAGGGTGAAGTGATATGAGTATCATTGTTGATGCATTAGAGCGAGTTGAAGCAGAACGTCGTCTGGAAAGTGCAAAACATCCCGATGATAAATTCGCTGTTGATTACGACAGTCCAGATCCATTAGCCGATTTCGAAGAATCCAGCACACTTAAAAAATGGGTTACTGCAATTTTGTTAATTGTATTAGCAGTGAACGGCTATCTATTTTTAAAAAATTCACAGAACGAGCAAATGCCATTTGTAAATGAAAATTTGCCACCGCAAGAAGTAAAAACAATCAACGAGGTTGTGATACCAGAACCGACTGAAAGCGTAATCGAAGAAACAATTGCGGAAGAAACACCGATAGAGCAGACCGTTGCAACGGACCCCGTTGATACACTACCTATAACACCCGTTGAACCAGAAATTATCGAGGAACCAATTCCTTATTCCTCTCCTAAGTGGGTCTTGGAGGGAATTCGTTTACTTCGCAACGATAAGTTAGATGATGCAGTAAAAGTGTGGAATAAAGGATTCTTAGCATTAAACCCAGAAGAACCCATCATTTCAATCATGATTAATCGAATTGCGTCCAATACCGCCGACGCCTTACAAAAACTGCATAATAAAAATATTGATGCTTTTACTGTACAGGGGATTTTTAAGCGAAAAGCTGCTTACTTCACTCTGGTCTTAAAGTCTGACCTTTCAACCGAGGCCATGTTAAATCAAATCGAACACGCTGCTGATGTAAAACCCATGGAGACAACACCGCGCTTGGTACAAAAACGTGTTGTCCAATGGCGTAATTTCATTGCCAAACAAACACCAAAAATAAAAAAACCCGTCAAAGTCGTAAGAAAAAAAATCACACTACCAAAACTTAGTCGCACCAAGCGATTACAGCTGGCGCAAGAAGCTGTTATCGATGGAAATTATAAACAAGCCATTCAAAAGCTACGTCCCATATTATTTAATCACAAAGCCAATTGGGAGGTCTTTTTCTGGATTGGTAGTGCAAAACTGGGATTGGGTCAGTTTAATGAAGCCGATGATTACTTTAACAAGGCACTTGAGTTAAATTCTGATATGCCCCAGGTTTGGACACAACGCGCTATCATCGCGCAGGAAAGAAATAATCACATTGCGGCATTGAAGTTTTTACATAAAGCGCAAAAGCTTGCGCCCACTGCGCCGGAAATTGTGTTAAATATTGCCTACTCCAATGATGCGCTTGGTGACAGAAACGGTGCCGTATTTGCGTATCGCGAATACTTATCCCTCACTCAAGATAATACTTCTTATACTCAACAACGCCAGGCAGTGAGTTCTCGATTATCAGAACTCGGTTTTTAACGTTAGACCAACTCTCTAAGCCAGTCATACCTCATTGATTCTATAGAACTATTGCATGCATAATAGCTTTGCACTACACGGCTAAATATTTCATTAAGTTAGATCGTCTAGTATCCCGCCAGCTAATGATTTTACATGCCTAAAATGTTAATCTACTGCACCTTAGATTAATCCAATCCCTTTATTGTTATCAAAGGAATCAACAGTGAACACATATCATTCGAACATCTCAACTATGTTCAAACTGCTTTCAGCATTATTTTTTGTCAGCCTCATCAGTGCCTGTGCTTCTGGCGTTAGTAACTCTGTTAAAGTTACCGAAGACGATATGGCGAAATTTAACGTTATGACGCCGGAAGAAGCGGTTAGTAGTCTTGAAAAATCTCTACAAGAAGCACGAGATGCAGAGCTACCATTTTATACTCCCAGCTTTTATAAAGAAGCTAACACGCTTTACGAAAACGCGAAAAAAAATACCGCAAAGAAAAAACCGAAAGAATCAATCATTCGTGATGTTGCTAAAGCAGACAGATTGCTTGCTAAAGCTAAAATAAAAAAACGTGAAGTTGAATCTGAATTAAGTGATCTATTTCAGGTAAACAAAAACCTTGTCGAACTAAAGGCACCAACTGTCTATAAAAGTGAATACAATAACATTCGCAATTCACTGACCGATATTATTGAAAAAGTAGAAAACAACAAAGCGGATAAAATTGATAAAGATAAATCCAACTTGTTGAAAAAATTTGTTGCTTTAGAAGTTAAAATAATAAAATACACCGCATTAAACGAAGCCAATAACATCAAGAAAAAAGCAAAAGCAAAAAATGCCCTTAAACTGGCACCAAAAACTTATGCCAATGCCGTGACCGTTTATCAACAGTCTGAGGCAAACATATCAGAAACTCCACATGACAAAGAAAAAGTTGCAGAAGCAAAACGCAAAGCCATGTTCGCAGCGAACCATGCTTTAATAGTGACTGAACGTGTCATCAAACTTCAAAAAGATTTCAAGAAATCTCCAGAAGCCATCATAATTGAGGAAGATAATCGCATATTGAGTGTAAGTCAGGCGCTAGACAAATCTGACTTAAGAGACAAAGCCGTTGATGACCAAATATCCACATTAGTTGACACTGCAAGCAAACTGAATGGGGATAGTGAGAGCAACCTCAAGAATGCTGAGAAAATTACTGACTTAGAAAATCAATTAAAAGAAAAAGACGTTACGATTGCTTCGACAAACCAGGAATTGGAAAAAGCAAAAGCGGAATTACTGGATAGAAACAACCAGCTAGTTAAAATGACAGCGGATCTCGTTCAACTACAAAATAAAGAGAAATTAGCATCTACTACGATTAACAAACCCGAGGTCATAGATGCTGAACCAGCAGCGAAGGATGTTGCTGCTTCTGTAGTTACTAGCGCACTTGAACAATCTAGCCCTCAAGAATCAAGTGAAGACACAACTTCAGATTCAGAGAGCACTGAAGTTTCTACAACCGCGAGTACTTCAGAGTAAAACAAAAAATTGTAATTACTCTGAGAAGAAGTAATTCCATCGTTGCCCGCTCACTTTTTTGAGTGTCACGAGAAGCTCATCTCCTGGAATGGCTTCTTGAGGATAAATGTGGGCAATATCAATAAAACATCGGGCAAATGCTGCAGAATGGCGCCAATCTAACAGATGGATTGGCGTTTTGCTTTCACAAAACTCACATGTAATTTCCGATAACTCGGCGGTCTTCTGCCACACTTCAATATACTTATTCATATGATCGATTTTTTTTCGGCAGTCGGGGCACCGAACAGCAACATCTCTTGCTAACGTTCGAAATTTAGGGACTTCGCTGATATCGCTCAGCGCAACATAACAGTGATTTTGCTCACCCGTTTCGTCAGGTTCCAATTGAATTTGCGGAGAACAACCGAGAAAAGTTATGAGCTGTAAAAATTCGTCACCTACCAGAAACTGCAGCTCACTCCCAATAAGTGGCTTTCCAATAAAACCCAATTCGAGCAATTTATCTTTGATTTGAGTCCAATCCTTTGGTGCATATTCCACATTTTCAGGGTATAGCACTAACTTATAAACTGTCTTATTCACCATTACACTCTCGGCATGCAGAAGTCGGTGATGTTACAATTTCTCGTCACAATAGAGAAGGACCACATGGAACTAACTGACATAATCTTCATTATGATTGCTTTTTTAGCAGCTCATTTTTGGTGGAAAACCATGCAAGCCAGAGAGAAAGCAGAAAAATTAGTAAAAATTGCCTGTCAGCGTGAAAACGTGCAATTACTCGATGGCACCGTATCACTGAAGAAATTTGGTTTTAATCGATCGTCAAACCAAGGATATTATTTTGTCAGATATTTTGGTTTTGAATTCAGTAACCAAGGGGATGAACGGCTGCCCGGAACCATCGTAATGAGAGAAAACCGGCAAGATTATTTAATAGTGGACTTGCCGGATAACTCGACGATTACTGTGGATGAAAACTCAGATAACTGAGAATGCAGCCATATAAATCACAGTGAACTGTTATCAACCTAAATTTTAGTATTGATAGCTATACATAAGCTGCCAACTCAATTGTGAGTGTGTAGAGGTTACTGGTGGAAGCATATTGCCATCGCCAGGATTAGTAAAATCCACTTCCAATGCTTTTTGAACTGAAAGATCTACACTTGATCCGCCGCGAAATTTATATCCAACACCTGCTGTAACATGATCTTCGACGATTGCTGGAAATAAAGCATTGAGGTATTTATCTGGCACGGGATTACTTGCGTGATTGAAGCCAGCGCGAACGGTTAACGCATCCGTCACATTGTATCCGGCTCCCAACGCGATAACAGTTTGATCTTTCCAATTTTGGAACAGAGCAACATCCAACTGCTGTCCTGCAAAACCACCTGCCAATGGATTCGCCTGGTTCGCATCCGCGACAAAGGTCATACTAAATTTATCCATAACATCAGACCAACCAATGCGTTTGACATCTGCCACCAGCAATAAGTCTTCGATCGGACGCAATGCAATCCCAAACCCTATCATTTCAGGCCATTGAAAATTATTTACGGTAATTTTTCCGGTTACAGGTATATCATAATTCACATAATTCGCGGATGCCAGCTGCCCGCTAAAAATTCCATCATCTCCTTCTATCGCCATGGTCATGGTCGCGTTTGATGTTTCTAAATCCGATAATTTTGTTTTGGAATGATACGTGGCTCCAATACTCATTTTTTTTGTTAATTGCATAGCGATTCCCAACTTACCCGCAAATCCGATTCCCATTGCCTCACCTGTAAAATCACTGTCATTAGAAAAGTCGAAGTATGCGTGGTGTAAGGTTTTAATCCCTTTAACTGTGTTCGTAGGATCGAAAGGTTCATACATTGCACCAAATGACTCACTGAGTTTACCAGATGCTGTACCGATCGTTTGCGCCGCAGGATTTGCAATATTTTCAAATTGATCATCACTCATTGCCATTTGTAAATCCATACCTGCCCAGACAAAATCAACACTGGCACCAACAACAACTTGTTTGTTCAAATTAAATGTTAAGGGTAAAATAATTCGGCCAACACCAACTTCCGATCTATTTATTAATGCAGGATGAGTTGTGTTTGGCAATGCAGGTGTACCAAGTCCACCTGGACTGGACATCCAGCTATCGGCGGCAAACTCAGTTCCCATTCCACCCTGACCAAAGACGCCAAACCCAAACCCAAACTGACCCGATTTTTTCACCCAACCAACTGCAGGCATATAATAAGCGGTTCCTGAGGAATCGGCGCTAAACACACCATTGGGAGTCGTCGCGGTTGCATTGACATCTGGCCCCAATTGACCAAGTGCAACATCTAACCGATGATTAGATGGCATCAAACCTATTGTGGCGGGATTGTTCATAACTGCCGCAGACCCATTATCATATGCCATAGAAGCACCACCCATCGCTGTTGCTTCAGGACCATAGCCTTCCAGGTTCATCCCATTTGTTGCGTAGCTAGAAGCCGGTACTAGTAATATCACTAAAAATAAAACGTTATGCCTTGCAAACATTCTCGTCATCCCCTTAATTCCAACTTACTCCCAATTATGGACAGCTGAATTAGTAATTAGTTAAATGTTAATATTGTAAAGCTTAGTACAAAATAAGAAATATTCTTAGTAAAGAATTGTTAAATGTAATTTGATTAGAGATAAATAGATTTTTAATACAAATAAATTTTATTGATAAAAAGCTTGGGTAAATCACAAAAGTATTTTGATATTTAACGTTTAGTAACTTCAGAGCGATTGTTTTTTCTTGCCTTCTCATCCGATCGCCAATCAAATGCACAATCCAAATGTTCACGCACCAAAATTATCCCAGGAATACCTTGATCGATCATAACATCTATGGGTTTTTGATTTTTAAACCTACGATGAGGGGTGTTCAACCAAACTGCACTCATCAATTCACTATGGGGATAACTTGTTCTTAATGCATCGGCGATTCCTAATAAATGACGCAGTCGCTCACTTGTTTCATCGGTTTCCGGCAAAGCTTCATTTTCCAAATAACGCTGAAGATGCCTGCCTCGAGTTTTTTCTGGCAGTCCAATAAGATTTATTTGCTGCGTTGAATTTACATTCCAAGTTAGCAATACTTCCATCAATTTTTTACTTTTATCAAACCAAATATTTTTTCCAGTCATAAACTCATCCAATTGGGTTTGATGCAATAATTAATAAAGATTTTAAAAATTGAAACAATAGCTAAATTGCTGTTTGGTTGAAGTGGGAAGATTGAATTATCGAACTGCCTAACTAAAGGGAGTTCTCATGCCTAATAAGATTGTTTTGAGCAATCTTTACGGTTTCTATTTTTATTGAATTTGGCGCGCCCGGAGAGATTCGAACTCCCGACCAACTGGTTCGAAGCCAGTTACTCTATCCAGCTGAGCTACGGGCGCTGTGAGGTATTTTAACACTCTGACATTTCAAATTATTCGGCATAACCGTCAGAGTTTCTTCGCGGTGAATTCTAGCAAGAACAAACTAAAAAATCTGTCTCTTTTGCAGACAGAGTTGAAATTAGCACCGTTAAATCATGAATTTTTTTAGAAATCAAAGAAGCCGGAAATAAATCTTTGAAAATCAGCAACTTTGCTAGACCATTAATTCTACTTATCGAGCTATTTGAAAATACTTTGCTTTTTTATTAAACAAATACTGTGACCCAGCTCATGTTTTTAGACTACCGTCCGCTATAGAAAAACATACTTTGGGTTATCAATAGTTGAGACTTCGGGACTCCAAACTTTAAAGCTAACCCTTTAATTTATTTATGTTTTTTTTAAATTGCCTGAATAACCGTTTTTAAAACCAAGTGCTCAGTAACGATTCAAAATATAAGAGAACTTATAGTATGAAAAATCTTCGCTTTAAAAATACGGGGGTCACGCTCACAGAAGTAATGGCAACCATGACTATTATTGGCCTGATTACCTCTACTGCAGTTCCCATGTTCGGCGACATGATTGAAAACTCCAGGGTCACAGCCGCTGCGGAAGGTTTGTATGCAGAGCTCCAACTTGCCAGAAGTGAAGCAATCAAATCAAACAGCAATAAACACTTATCCGTCACCAATGGCACTGCCTGGTGTTATGGCGTAGATGTCAATGCAGCTTGCAACTGTGACCCAACAGCCACAACGGCAGTATGCCCAACTAAATCTTCATCCATTACAGGTGTTAGCCTTACGAGCAACACACCAGTTCAAGATGGGATCTATTTGGCGCCAAATGGTGGTGTTTTTGATAATACAAACACAGCAGTCAACGGGCTCATCACATTTTCTGGCGAAAACGGAAAAAGTATTTCAGTAATATTGAAAAGCCTTGGACAAGTTTCTTTATGTAGTTCATCGGTATCAGGATATCAGTCATGCTAATTGTAAACAAAGTTACAAAACACACAGGATTTCGAAAGATGCAACGTTGTAAAGGATTTACGCTTCTCGAACTTATGATCGTACTCGCTATTAGTGCGGGAATCGCATTGGGTGTTGTTAACCTTATGGTTACAAATACAACTGCTGGCAATAATGTGGTTGAAACAGTTCACTTGAACCAGCAAATGCGAACATTGATGGAAATCATGTCGTCAGAAATTCGAAAATCGGGTTATTGGGGTGCTGCTGCCACCGCAGGTGATGCCGCCCCTAATCCTTTCGGCTTAACTACGGTAGACAGTAATCCAGCTTGCATTATGTTTACCTTTGATGATGAAACAGCTAACGGCATTTTGGAACCTGCGACTGAAACACATGGTTTCCGGTTAAACAATCAAACAGTTGAAAGGCATGATAGTGGTGGTGGTTGCTCGAGTGCCGGTAGTTGGACTGCGCTCTCTGATCCCAATGAAGTCGAAATCACAACAATGACATTAACTCTATCAACTAACTGTTCTAATGTGAGCACATCACCCATTTCAAATTGCACAGTAGGAAAGCCTGGATATCAAGCCCCAGCAGTAAATGACGTCACGGTGAAAGTCAATCAAGTTAGTATTTTAATAACAGGCAGATCAACATCAAATCCTCAAAATGCACTCACATTGCAGGACACAATTGTTATTCGTAACGACTCTATTCAAAGAGCAATTTAATTAAGGTGGGCAATAAAATGGGAAGCAGACACTCTAAAATCCAACTTAAAAAACAAAAAGGTGCGGCAGCAATCATATTTGCTTCGGTACTGTTATTTGGCATTGGCGTAACAACAATATACTCTGCCAGAGTCGGCGTAATAGAACAGAAAGTTACCAGCAATCAGATTCGTGCAAAACAAGCTCGACAAGCAGCTAACTCCGGCGTAAGTACCGCCATGTTGAGAATTAAAAAGTCTCAAGTGCTTACTCACCCCGAGGCCACCTTACCCGCAGAAACAATCCAAGGTGTAGGAGAATACATCACCTCTTACGAAACTGTTGGTGGGGATCCCAATCGCCTACTAGTTACCATAAATGCAAATTCTGTTGATGGCAGTGGCCTCAGGGATGTTCAACAAAACTATAAATTTATGCCCTATTTAAGGTCGGTACCACCTGCAACAATGGTCGCCAGTGGCGATGTCACACTAAGTGACGACACCGTAATTTTTGACAATAAAAGTACTAAAACCGATGCCACCATTTGGTGCGGTAAATCCCTGAAAAAAAGAGGTGTCAATGGGCTGGGCGTAAGAGCAACCACAGCCAAAACCACATCCAATGTTACGGGAGGGGGAACCACGGCACGCACAAAAGCAAATTCAACAAGATTGCCAACTGGAGATGCACTGTTTGAATCCTTTTTTGCTAGCACCAAAGCTGATGTGAAAAAAATCGCAAAGGTGGTGACCTGTAATCCCAAAAAAGGGTGTAATGCCAAAGACGTGGATGGTTTATCTGGTTTGGTTTGGGTTGATGGTGACTTAAAAATTAATGGCAATACCAAGAAGGGCGTCGGGCAGTTTGATGCAACAAACAAATCTCCTGTCATATTAATTGTCAACGGCCAGTTTAAAGTTAATCATCCAAACGCGCTCGTAAATGGCATGGTTTACGTCATCGGCGACTGGAATAATGCTGGCGGAAAAGGTGGAAAAGTGAAAGGTTCAGTCGTCGTCGAAGGTAACATGACCGCAAGCGGTAGTCTGATAATGAAATATAACGATACGATCCTATCAAGCGTGCAAGATACGGTTGGCCTGTATATCCCTATCCCAGGAACTTGGAAAGAAATTTGATTTCAATTTTAAGGTGGAAATGCAATGAAACAATTCATAAACTTTAAAAACTCTAACACTGGATTCTCAATGGTGGAAATTCTCATTAGCCTGGTCATTGTTGCTGTAGGCATGATTGGTGTAGGGAAACTTTACGCCTCGATGATCACGGGAACGTCGGAGTCAAAAAACCGATTTGAAGCAGCCACTTTGGTGGAATCTAATCTGGAAAATTTACGTTATGCTTACAAGGTTGGCGACATAGCTAATATGAACAATCAACCAACATCTAAAGCTGGGGTTACAACGAATTTCACCTCAAGCTGGGAGGTCATTGATCTGGGTCAAGGTCAGGCACAGTTGGTATCAATTACACAGTGGGAGGATAGAAACGGTAATGTGACTGATGATACTACCGTTAGATTGTCATCCATTGAAACAGACTTTCAGGCATCACTTGCCGCACCACAATCTGCAAAGGCTGACCCGGTGTTTGATACTGGATCTGGAGATTGCACCGTTTCACATATGGGCATGGGATCTAGCGGCAGAGATTGCAGCACGCCAACAATGATGGATACGGGCAGTAGTTAATCTATTGAATAGTAAAATTTCCATTGATTAATTCCACTTCTTGATCAACAATTTTCATACTCCACACGCCTTTCTCTAGAGGTGGCTGCACATCAAGACTTATTGTGGTATCCGGCCAGCCGGGTGCCACTTCAACACGCTTTTCATAGCTTTCCCCAGATGGTGAGGCCCACAAATAGGTCAAAGACTTCTTGGATGGGTAACTTATCCACTTAACCCATGCTAAAATTTCATGTGTTGATTTAAGTTGTTCTGCATTAATAAAGGCGTTACCTTCTCGATAACCAAACGATATACCTTTCGGCCCTGGATTTTGCACATCCGCCTTCGATAAAAGTTTTCCGCCAACTGGCTTGTATTCTCTTAATTTCGATAGAAAAGTGTTATTAGAATCCAAATACCAACTTGCAACATGTTGGCGATAAACATCAATTTTATCTTCATGCAAATGTGCAATATTCATTATCTCATTGGGATCATTCTCTAAATCATACAGCTGAGGTTTGCTCCCCAAACGCGTATCAATATATTTCCATTTACCATCGCGTAATCCCCAAAGTATGGGCGGCGAGTTTTTATGAAAATAAGCCATTCTTGGTTGGAAATTTTTACTAATCAAATTCTGGGAGGGTAAAAATATTTCTGGCGCGTTTGCAAAAGCCAACAAAGTCGGCATAACATCACCAATCGCAGCAATTCGATGTGAAACGATGGGTTTCAACATTAAACTCGCGTTGGATATCAGCATGAAATTTTTAACATTCTCTTCATACAGGTAGTTTTTATGCGTTATGTTTTTTGCGTGTTTTTTTCCAAATGCCTCACCATGATCACCAACAAGCACAATAATTGTATTATCCAAAACCTCTTTAGCTTTTAAATAGTTAATTAGCTTACCAATGACTTCATCGGTGTATGCCATCGCGTTTCTGTATTTGTCATACTTCGAATCCCCCTTAACCACTGCGGAAAAATCCTTGGGCACCGAATAAGGGTGATGCGTTGCATTACTTAGATAATGAAGAAAAAAAGGTTTTTTTGCTTTCAGTTTTTCACCAATCCATTTGATCGAATCATCCATAACCGCAAACTCATCGCCTCCCCATGAGTGAAGCGCATTAGCCTTTCGGTACTCTTTTGATTGTTCTCCAAAGTCAAAATATTTACTGTAGTTCAAATTTTTATAAAAGCTGCTCATGTTGCCATAATCAAGGTTTTGACTTGAAAAAATCGCGGTTTCATAACCCAACGCCACTAGACCTTTATTCAGTGTAGGTCCGCTGTAATAATAATTCAGATCCGCATAAACGTTACCCAGCGTAATTGCCGGACCACCTGTGCTCATAGAAACATGAGACAACACTGTTGCAGGATAAACACTATAAACAGAGTCAAATATAATTGCATTATTTGATAGCTCATGAATCACCGGGGTCAGCTCTTTTGAAGGCAAACCTCCATTCGTTAATAATTGCTGAGAGCCAACAGACTCCAGCACAATCAAAACGATATTTGGCCTGCTAGAAAGGCGCTTTATTCGATCTTCCAAATTTGAAATTTCTTGCGCAACAATTGCGTCCTCTTGAAAATCACCAAATTGACTTTGATAAAAGTCTTTGCCTAGCATTGATTGCTGCGCTGCCTCAACAAATGCCTTATCACTACCCTGCTCGTAACGAAATAAACTGGTAACGGGATGCTGGTTTTCAGCTTTCCCCGTGCTATCAACGGAATACACGAGAAACCCGAAACTTAATATAGAACTCGTTAACCAATACCTGGCTGACACAAAAAAAGGATTAATTTGAATATCCTGAGAGTTACATCTCATAATAACAATAAACAACAAAATACTGGACAACAACCAACAACAGACATTTATATAAAATGCTGAATCAATTTCCTCCACCGTTGAGCTTATTAAAACATTTAGTCCGCTCGTACCTTCCAATAATCCAAAATGAAGATGGTCGAAAAATATTTTAAATGCCACTTGGTCCAACACTAGATACATATTTACAAGGATCAATATTAGAAAATAAAATATTTTCGCAAATACGTGATGGGTGAAAATATACACCAATGAAGCAATAAAGAGAGAGAACACGATTGTGTCAATTTGCATCTGACCAAGATGAGTCAAAAAATTTTCGATTCCATTACCTGGCGTAATCGGCTGAATATAGATAAGATAGTTTTCAACTTGTATTAGAATCTGAAACAGCAAATGAACTAACAGGACTGTCAGTGCAGCTTCAAGTTGGGATATTTCTCTGCTTCTCATCACAAAATCACTGACTCAGGGTGGTTTCAACATATTTCAGGCTTCCATTTACACTAACAGAGCCTAGGTTAGATACTTCATTTTTTGTCATCGCATAGTCACGAAATTCAATACTGGATATCGACAGTGGCGCTGAATTTCCAACACTATCCGTAAATAAAAGTACGGGGCGACTACTCACATTACTGTGTATGGAAAAATCACCTCCCAAACCACCACCAAAAAAACCACCTTGAAACACGCCATCAATATAGATTTTCACTTGTTGCGTTTTTTCCTGACTCAAATCCACCACAGCTATTAATCGTTGCCAACGGTCAGAAACCAACTTACCCACAGAATCGTGTCGATAACCAATGCTGCCATTTTTATTAATATATAATTCTGCCTCATCTTTGTTACGCCAATGTGTTTGCCATAGAGCTTGTTTAAACCCTTCGCTGCTACTGGGCCGATAGATATCCATAAGCAATGAATATTGATTGACCTGCCTACTGCCATCCAATGGATAAAGACCAGGAAACATTTGAATGCCCTGCCTCGCAGAATATTTCTGTAACGTCAAAATCGCTTTATCTTGATTTCCTGGTAATGGTAATTTCATGGTGGAGGCCAATGTAAATTGTGGAATTTGTGTTTTATTTAAAACATCTCCCCAATGACGTAATCTCGATCCAATTTTTGCTTTCAAGTTATATTCCGTCATATTCCAGTGCCCCAGAATTTTACTTTCCATTGGAATGGAGGAAGTTTTACCTAAACAGGCAAGTTGCGATAAAACATGTGGCCGATCAGTTTCAATACCCGTGATTCCCAGTTGAATTATTTCTTGCATGGCTTTTTGTTCGTTTATCACATATGTCCACAGATAAAGACTGTTATCAGCAAGCATTTTTTTAAATTTGGTAAAATTTGGCATCTTTTGAATACTAGGCCAGTACAATTCAAAACCCACAACACCTTGCTGAATGAGATCGTTTAACCACGCCTCATCCCAGTTATCAGGAATATCGCGAAACCAAATTAGTGGTGTGTTTGGCAATTGCTCATGGTACTCAGCTAGCATTTCAGGTGAGTTCACTGCCGGATAAACACTATTTGCTTGAAAGTTATTTTCTTTTAAAACCGAGGCTATCGCTTTTGCTAAACCCTTAACTTTGATATCGAGATAAAGCGAACCACGCCCATCCATGATCCTAATCGCTTCAGCCAATGTTGGGATTTTCTCATTTTTATAACGTACCCCTTTCCAAGACCCGGCATCCAATGTTTTTAACATGGAGACTTTCCAGTTGGTAACCGGTCCTCCACCGCTAGTTGTACGATCGAGTAAGGGATCATGCATGAGCACTGGAACACCATCTTTACTCAGTCGAATATCTGCTTCAACAAAGTTTGCACCTTGTTGAAATGCCTGATCGATACTAACCAAGGTATTTTCAGGGGCTTGATAAGAATTACCACGATGGGCAATCACTTGAAAATCGCAGTCAGATTTTAAGTGATTGATTGCGACTGATTTAGTTTTATCCAGACCGAAAGTCGTCGGCGATATGAATAAATATCGCCCAACAAAATAGACGATAAAGAATCCAATTACCAGAATGAAAGGCGCTAATTTTGAGCGACTAAGAGAGCGCAATGGTCTGTTACCTAAGACAAATATCCTAGGTTATGTATCGGCAGAATTTGCTTAAAGCTAAAACTGATCGTGCATTATTTCGGCACAGGAAAAACAAGAAAACAACGAGAATGTTTCGGTAAAAAAATCATCAGAAATTGACTCATTAACTACGTTTCCCCTAACATATCTCGCAAATTTGCCAAATGCGCATTGCCCCGCTGTTTTTGTTCTTCCGGATTAGCATCGGCCTTACCACCCAACCATTGCAAATCTTCCTCAGGAAGCTCATCGATAAAACGGCTATATTCGGTTTCCGAGCGCTCCCCATAGCGTTTTCGAATTCGAGAATAACTCAATGTTAAATTTCGTTGCGCCCGCGTAATGCCCACATAAGCCAGCCGACGCTCTTCTTCTATATTTCCCTCATCCATGCTAACCCGGTGAGGTAAGACTTCTTCTTCCATACCAATGATATAAACATAGGGGTATTCCAAGCCTTTTGCCGCATGCAATGTTGATAAATTTACGCTATCCATGGAATTTTCATCATCGTTCTGTCGTTCAAGGATATTCATTAATGTCATATAACTCACAACATCTGATACCGACGAATCATCTTCCTCATCCGCTTGCAGTCGCCCTATCCAACTGATTAATTCGTTCACATTTTCCATGCGCTTTTCAGCCATGTTTTGATTTTTACAACTATCAACTAAATAGGTTTCATAGTTTATTTCGTTCACCAGGCTACGTGTAACCTGCTCGATAGTCGACTCATACAATTGATCTGTTTTGACAGATAACCATTCACTGAATCGATGCAAGTTTTCATACGCTCGATCGGGCATGGCTTGTTTCAGACCAAGCTCGCTGCAACAGCGAAACAAACCACTATGTCGGGTTTGCGCATAATCCGCTAATTTTTGCAAAGTGCTCGAACCAATCTCTCGCTTCGGTGTATTGATAATTCGAAGAAATGCCGCATCATCATCAGGATTAGCCATTAATCGCAAATAGGCCATCACGTCTTTGACTTCAGCTTTTTCAAAAAACGAACTACCACCGCTGATGTGATAAGGAATTCGTTGCTCGCGTAACGCTTTCTCTATTACCCGCGACTGATGATTACCTCGATATAAAATTGCATAGTCCGAGAGATTTGTTTTGTTCTGAAATCGATGACTCAGTATCTCAGACGCTACGCGCTCAGCTTCATGCTCATCATTTTTACACTTTAATACGCGAATTGGATCACCGTAACCCTTGTCGCTCCACAGCATTTTTTCATATATATGTGGATTATTGCCAATTAACTGATTTGCCGATTTAAGTATCCTACCCATGGAACGGTAGTTTTGCTCAAGTTTGATCACCTCCAATTGAGGGTAATCGGTTTTCAACTGAACCAGATTTTCTGGCTGAGCGCCGCGCCATGCATAGATAGATTGGTCATCATCTCCAACAACCGTTAGCGAGTTTCTCTCACCAACCAATAATTTAACCAGTTCGTATTGCGAGCCATTGGTATCCTGATATTCATCCACCAATAAGTATCGAATTTTTTGTTTCCAACTTTCTAATACTTCTGGATTTTCCTGAAACAATAAGACCGGCAGATAAATTAAGTCATCAAAATCCACTGCGTTATAAGCACGAAGACTTTTTTGATATCGCTCATAAACACTGGCACATACGACGTCAAGCTTTTCTTCTGCCAAGGATTTTGCACGAGCCGGGCTGATCAATGCATTTTTCCAGTTCGACACTTTCCATTGCAGTTGCTGAACCTGGTCAGAATCATCGGTCACTTCAGCATGAACGATTTCCTTAAATAAACTCGCCACATCATGACTATCAAATATTGAAAATCCAGAACGTAACCCAAGTCGTTGGTGTTCCTTTTTTAAGATATTCAAACCTAAGGTATGAAAAGTTGAAACTCTCAAACCTTTTGATTTGGACTTATCAATCAACTGTCCAACACGTTCCTTCATTTCACGTGATGCTTTATTGGTAAACGTGACAGCAGCGATATTAAACGGTTTGATTCCGCACTCTTCAATAAGATAGGCAATCTTTTGCGTGATTACACGGGTTTTTCCACTACCTGCCCCTGCTAGCACTAACAAAGGAGAATCAATATACTTAACTGCGGCGCGTTGCCGCTTATTTAAACCTTCTAAATTCATTATTCTGACAGTGGGTTTGCAGTGGCTTCTAACCACTCTTTAACAAGGGGAACAGTGAGTTTGCGTTGTGCGCTTAAGCTGGCTTTATCCAATTCTGCTAGCAATCCACTTAACACATTCATATCGCGGGGATAGTGATTAATTAAATACTGTGCAACGTTATCAGGCAAATCAAATCCCCGTGTTTTTGCGTGTGCTTGTAGAGCTTTTGGCTTTTGTTCATCAGTTAATGCCGTTAGGTGAAAGACAAATCCCCAACTTAAGCGGGAGGTTAAATCAGGCAATCCTAATGCAATTTTTTTATTTTTTTTCGTAGAGGAAATAATGATTTGCGCACGGCTTTCAAAAACTCGATTATACAATTCAAAGAGCGCTTTCTCCCACAAAGAATTTCCAGCAATGGCATCAATGTCGTCTATGCAAATCAAGTCAAACGTTTCCAAGCCATCTAACATAGAAACATCCAACTCTTGGATTAATGTTAGGGGTATATAGGCTGCGTTTAAATCGTATTTCGCTGCAGTGGCACAAGCTGCTTGTAAAATATGCGTTTTTCCAGAGGCTGGTTCTCCCCAAAAAAAGATGGAACCGTCACTGGCTTTGCTATTAATACTTTGTTGAATTTTGTTAACCAACAAATCATTGCTGTAAACACAAAAATTATTAAATGTCGCATCATCACGTAAAGCAACCGAGAGGGGTAATTGAAACATGGTTATTTCATGCCTGTATAAAGTTTACTTTTTATATAATGCTCATGTGCATGGCGCAACATAACCATGCCGACAGCAGCAGCGGGTAATGCCAACAAAATGCCGATGAAACCAAATAATTGGCCGCCTGCCATTACCGCAAATATCACTATAACAGGATGCAAACCAATCTTGTCTCCAACTAAATAAGGCGTTAGCAAAAAACTTTCCAACAATTGAGCAAAACCGAAAACTATCAAAACAGGAAAAAGTTGAAAAACGTCCTGAAACTGCACTAGGGCCGCGATACCAGCAACACCAGCTCCAACTATAAAACCCAAATAAGGCACAAAACTCACTATGCCGGCCAACATGCCGATCAACAGCGAAAAATCCAAACCAATAATCCATAGACCAATGGAATAAATGGTTCCGAGTGCCATCATTACCATCAATTGACCACGCAAAAAAGCACCCAATACATCATCAGAGTCCGCAGCGAGTTGACCAACTTTCATTTCATACTGCCGAGGCACCAATTCATGAATTCGCGCCAAAAACACATCCCAGTCTCGCAGCAAATAAAAGGTTAACACTGGAATCAAGACGATATTTGCAGCCCAACCAATAATGGCAAGACCCGATTGTGATACCGTCGCCACAAAACCCGCTGCTATCCCACCTGCTTTAGTCCAATGCTCCTTAATGGAAGATTTTATTTCTGAAAAATCCAACCCAAAATCGGCAACACCCAAGTTTACGGATATCCATGGCACGATAGTATTTTGCACCCAATCCAAATAACCCGGTAGTGCACGTACAAACTTTCCGAGTTGGTTTTCAACCATGGGTAATAAAATAAAAACCAGCGTTACAATAAAAATACTTAACACGCTAAAAACAATTAGTACCGATACGGTGCGGGGAATTTTTTTATCCAGCCGATCCACCATGGGATCGCCCATATAAGCAAGCAACATGGCAATAAGAAACGGAGTTAAGACTGGCGATAGAAAATAAATTAGATAAACGCCAATTATGGCGCCGGCCAAAAAAAACCAACGCTTGGAATCAGTCATGGGCGTTATGGTTTTTATGCGTGGCACGATAGGCTTTTTTACCCCATACCACCACGTAATCCAGCCCACTAAGTATAATTGACAGCAATGTCACTGATACCATTATATCGATGATGTTCTGTGGAATTTCAGTGAGTTGTAAGCTTAAAATCGCCATCACCAAGAGGATTTGCATCACTGTATTAAACTTGCTGATTAGGCTAGGCGCCATTTTAAATTCACCGATAAATGAATGGTATGCGTACGCACCAATCACGATCGTAATGTCACGAACAAAAACGGCAAGCAATAACCAAAGCGGAATTAAACCCACCCAGGTAAGCGAAACATAAGTACTGACTAAGAGTAATTTATCCGCCACGGGATCGAGTATGGAACCCAGCCTTGATTGCCAGTGAAAATGTTTTGCCAAAAAACCATCCACACCATCCGAAACACCCGCAATAACAAATAAAAATAACGCGAATAAATAATCTCCCTCCAGAATCAGTAGTACCACAGGGATTACCAGGAGGATTCGGAGGAAACAAATTATATTGGGGATATCGCGATACTTCATGGCGCCAATCGATAACTCAATTGGTTGGTTTCAATTTCTGCCGCAAAAGGATCGTCTTGTGCGGCAAGCGTTTTCCCCAGCGCAATGGCTTGTTTTAAGGCTTTGGCATTGCTTCTGAGTTCTAATTCATAGGTTAATTCATTACTTTGAATTTGTGCGAGGTCGGCGTTTTTAATGACGGACAAGGAAGTTAAGTAACGGTTGATTTTGTCGTAATCAGCCAAGTTGGAAACATCACTAATGTGAATAAGAAATTTATTTGAATCTTCTCCCCCTGAAACCTGGGCATACCGGTCGGCTAACAAACTCGCAAGTTTATCTATCCCTTCATTAACCACAGCCGCTAATTGAGGGGCACTAGATTGCCACAGGGTTTCTTCATTAGCTTGATACATCCGCCAGCGTGTTTGCCAGACACCAAACTGATCGAGAAAAAATTGTGCGGCAATAACAGCTTCCGGCGCATATCGTTGTGACGCATTAAAAACCGGCTCTTTGTAACCTCCCCAAACGTCAGTAACATTCACCTGCTCTTGATCCTGTTGATCCAGTTTTGGATAAACCACCGGAACACCGCGTCTCTCCGCTTGTTGTTTTATCAGCTCAAGTAAAGGTGTGACTTCACTTGCATCTAACAACATCCTTTGCTCATTTTCAGATATGGCAATCCATATTAGCGTTCTAGGCCGGGTTTTTCCCCAAACGGGCAGTTTATTTTTCCATAAACTATTTTTTACCGCTTTCTCATCAAACGAAACAATGATCTTTTGGGTTGGCTGAGGTTTTTCTTCTTCTACTTCTGCATCGGTTTGGCTATTTTCTGTTTCATCTGTCGCCATTTCATTTTCAATTTCTACGGGCGGCGGTAACATTTCATAACGAAAACTACGGACATACCGACGTGATCTAGCCAACAATTTCTGACTGGCTTCCATTCCCAAAATATCACGCTTTCCCGTTATTCGAATAAGCAACTCTTCAAACGCCTTGCGAGTCGCTTCTTTTCTCTCACGAGAACTTTGAGAAAAAACAGGCACAGATACCTCGTACAACTTAGTGAGGGTTGCAGTTTGTGCAGTGTGAAAATAAAGCAGACTAACTATGAAAAAAACGATGCTAGGTGCTAACTTGCTTAACAATTAACCACTCCAATCCGGCCTGGCAATAAACTCTCGATATCTTTAAACAGAAACAAAAGCACTTTTTATATACATTAGTTTGACGAATCATTAGCATCAAACATTTGCCTATAATAGCAAAATTCATACTGTCCTGATAACGACATTAGAAATATTCGCACCCTGTTTGTTTTTCAAGGATAATATGTCGGCCAAATTGTAAAGAAGAGACATTGATTCTTGTGAAAAATCCATCGCTTAATTACCGCGACGCTGGCGTAAACATCGATGCCGGCAATGAGTTAATCGAAAAAATTAAACCCCTTACGGCCAAAACGCGACGACCCGAAGTCTTATCGGGACTCGGTGGTTTTGGTGCATTGTTTCAACTCCCAATTAATAAGTACAAAGAACCGGTGTTGGTCTCGGGAACGGATGGTGTCGGTACCAAATTAAAACTTGCTCTTGAACTAAAAAAACATGACACGATCGGCATCGATCTGGTTGCCATGTGCGTCAATGACATCATAGTCACTGGTGCTGAGCCTTTATTTTTTCTGGATTATTATGCGACTGGTAAGCTGGACACAAATACCGCAGCAGACGTTATTGCAGGAATTGCAAAAGGCTGTGAACTATCTGGTGCTGCGTTAACGGGCGGAGAAACAGCGGAAATGCCCGGCATGTATCAAGCCGATGATTATGATGTTGCGGGTTTTTGCGTTGGCATCGTTGAAAAAGATGAAATAATTGATGGCTCAACCGTGGAATCTGGCGACTGTTTGATCGGTCTTAGCTCATCTGGCCCACATTCCAATGGTTATTCCCTGATTCGAAAAACGTTGGATCATGTTAATGCTGATTTGAATCAAACCTTCGGCTCATCTACTTTAGGGCATACTTTGCTCGAACCCACTCGAATCTATGTTAAATCCATTCTTGCGCTTAAATCTGACGTGGCAATAAAAGCAATTGCCCATATCACCGGCGGCGGTTTGCTGGAGAACATTCCACGTGTCTTACCGGAATCGACGAATGCAGAAATTGATTCCAACAGTTGGGAACTGCCGGATATTTTCCAATGGCTTCGCGATAACGGCAACATTGAAATGTCAGAAATGTATCGAACCTACAATTGTGGGATCGGCATGGTTTTGTGTGTCGCCAAATCTGATGTCGAAAAAACTCTGGCCACCCTGCAACAGCTCGGTGAAAAAGCGTTTATTTTGGGGGAAATCACCAAATCTGACCATTCCGAACCACAAGTAATTATTGATTAGTTTACCCGTATAACCATGACTGAAAAAAATGTAATCCGTGTTGTAGTTCTCATTTCTGGTAACGGGACTAATCTACAGGCACTGATAGACCAAAGTACAGATGGCTCCTTACCCATTAAAATTGTTGCTGTCATCTGCAATAATCCTGACGCCTTTGGCATTACACGCGCTGAGAATGCCGAAATACCCTGCGAAGTGATTGATAATACAGATTTTTCCGATAGAAACACGTTTGACCAGACACTGCAGAATGCGATTGATGCTTATCAGCCAGATTTGGTGGTACTCGCGGGTTATATGCGAATTTTAAGTGATGAGTTTGTAAACCACTATCTTGGGCGTTTGCTAAATATACACCCTTCCTTATTGCCCAAATACCGTGGCCTTAATACACATCAACGTGTATTAGATAATCAGGAAAAATTCCACGGAGTTAGTGTGCATTTTGTTACCCCGGAATTGGATGGAGGACCGGTAATCCTGCAAAGCAAAATTGAAATTAAGCCCGATGATACGACAGAGAGCCTCGCTCGAAGAGTGAAAATTCAAGAACACATAATTTACCCTATCGTCGTTAGCTGGTTCGCTTTGAAACGATTATCCTTTATGAATAATAAAGTTAAGTACGATAATCGATCACTCGATGAACCAATTCAATATGACGAGACAATTTTGCACTCAAATGAATAAAAAATTTAAAACTATTTACAATCCCTCTACCGAATCATAAACAATGGGTTTTTCCCAAGTAAAACACCCTGATTTCGATTAATACGCAAGCATATCTTGCTTGTATTTTCACCGACTCTTGCCTCCAGCTATCATTTATTAGCCAAACCAACCGTTAAATCGATCACAAAACAAGCATTTTTTGGTCATATTTCTATTTTTTGACCAATTCAGCCGGCAGCTCACTAAAGTTCATAATCCCATAGCCGTAACTTAAATTGACAATGCTTTATTAAAGCGAAAGTAAGCGCTGCATACGTACCCAAAGGCACGATATCGCTCAGTAAGAAGATGCAGTAGGCAAAATTAGGAGCTATGAAAATGAGAATTTTTAAACAAATTATTGCGTTCTCGCTAGCATCTACCTTCTTAGTAAGTGTGGCTGTAGCGGGCAAAAAAGAAGTCCCTCAATTCATTGAAGGCACAGTTCGAGTAAGTGCAGAGGAAATGATCGAATTGGTTGAAAAGCATGACAACCTCGTCATCATTGATTCTCGTAAAAAAAGTGACGTTGCAAAAGGCTACATCGAAGGTTCAATCAGCCTACCAAACACAGAAACCAACGGCGGATCTTTAGCAAGTAAGGTAGAAAATAAAGGTACACCGGTAGTCTTTTATTGCAACGGCATCAAGTGCGGACGTAGCGGTAAGGCAGCTAAAATTGCTTTAGCCGAAGGGTATTCGAAGATTTTCTGGTTCCGTGGCGGAATGCAAGAATGGGAAGCTAAAGGTTTACCTGTTGTTCACCCTTAATTGCTAACCTCTAATCAATACTTCAATAAAGATGGCGGAGAGTGATTTTCAAATCACTCGCCGACTATCCAATCAGAAATCGCTATAGATTTACTTTTCTTTTCAAAGGGGCACCGAGATGTGGCTAAATAAGCTCTCGATCAAAGCGCTAACAATCTCAATGTTATTGACGATGGGCGCTGCGGCTATTCTCTTATCAATTCTCGCTGGCATGACGTTTCGCTCAGCAGCATTGGAAGACGAAACTCGCATCCTTGCCCGCATTGTAAAAGTTGCCTCTGAGCAAGTCATCCAAACATTAAGCATCCAATCCAAAGAGCTTGGTGCATCAACAGAAAATAATCGAGCATTTCGTAAAGCATTAAAGAAAATTGAATTACCCGAAAACAAAGAAATCGTCATCCATCGACTGAATGACCAATTCAGCCAACGATATGTAACTTCCAATATTTTGGAGTTATCAAAACTTCGCGTTTATAACACCAAGTTGGAACTCGTTGCCGAAAGTGGCAAAGGCGTCAAAGGGCTCCCACAAAAACTACCTGACTTTATCTATAACCAGGCAAAAACGCGTAAAGGCGGTGAAAGGCTTAAAGCAATTGGAGGCATCTGGCTAAATGCAAAATCTGCCTATCACTCGATTTTGGTACCGGTTGGTGGTTTGCGACTTCGAGGGTATTTAGAAGTTGTAACTAGCCCATCACATAGTCTACGCAATATCGAAAAAATACTAACCGTGCCATTGAAAATTAATAATATCGAAAACGAAGAACAATATGTCAGCGAAAGCTGGGATACAGAAAACGGCAATATGTTAATCGTAGATTTTGCTTTCCTTAGTGAAACTGGTGAGCCTGCCTTAAATATCCAAATGATGGAAAATGTAGAAATTTTTAGTGATAAATTTGATCAAACGCAATTAATAAGTGTAGCCTCATTTACAGTCATTATTGTTCTAGGCATTTTATGCGCTATTTTAATTTTTTCCCGATTTGTCTTCAGCCCCTTGGGCAAGCTAATGAACAATATGTCCCAATGCGCTGATGGTGACTTAACCGTAGAAATCAAAAAAGAAGGTTTGTCAGATCTGCAGTCACTGAGTGAGTCATTGAAATCTCTAGTTTCCAGCTTGCACAATCAGGTTAGCGAAATACAGGGAAATATCGGCCATGTATCAAATGCAGCGGGCGAACTTTCCATTATTACCAGTGAAACAAATCAAGCTATTCAACAGCAGCAACAAGAAACTGATCAGGTAGCAACTGCCATAAACGAGATGTCTGCCACTGTACAAGAAGTTGCAACCCACGCCGAGGAAGCTGCGGCCGCTGCGCTTAGTGCAGATACAGCAACAAATAACGGCAAAAAAGTGGTTGAAGATACCATCGCGGAAATTGATAGCCTTTCGCAGGAAATTGATCGATCAACCCAAGTCATTGAAAAATTAAAAGTTGAAAGTGAAAACATTGGTTCGGTCATGGATGTTATTAGAGGTATAGCCGAACAAACAAACTTGCTTGCACTTAATGCGGCTATTGAAGCTGCACGAGCTGGTGAGCAAGGCCGTGGATTTGCGGTAGTTGCCGATGAAGTTCGTGTATTAGCGAGCCGCACACAAGAATCTACACAAGAAATTGCAAGCATGATTGATAAAATTCAATCTGGCGCAATTGAAGCTATGAAAGCCATGGAAGACAGTAAAGAAAGAACGACGTCTACTGTTGATCAAGCCGCCGTTGCCGGTGACGCACTTGCAACGATTACTACAGCAGTAACTGCCATTTCAGACATGAACACACAAATAGCCAGTGCGGCAGAAGAACAAAGTGCGGTTGCTGAAGAAATCAGTAAAAGTATCGAAAGTATTAGTACTGTTGCACAAGTGACGGCGAAAGGCGCTACTCAAACTGCAACATCAAGTGATTCATTAGCAGAGTTAGCAGACACTTTGCAAGCGTTGGTTGCACGCTTCAAAATTTAACTAGGGAACCTCTCATTAAGTCATCTAGCGAGTGTTAACTTCGTTATATTGAAACTCAAAATGCTCATTTACTCGAGTAAACTGCGCTTTTTCGTTTCAATATGCCTTGTTCCCATCTCACTATCTAACTTAATGAGAGATTCCCTAGATAAATAATTTCTCGATCTCTTGAGTTGAGATCGAGAAAACCACAAATATCACTATTTTTCTAAAATAGATTCACCTCGAATCAAATCTTCAAAAACCTCACGTTTTCTCACCACAAAAAACTCGTCGCCATCCACCATCACTTCTGACACTCTGGGTCGAGAATTGTAGTTGGAACTCATTGTAAATCCATAAGCCCCAGCAGATCTTACAGCCAATAAATCGCCTTGACTAACACTTAATTCACGCCCTTTTCCCAGAAAATCTCCCGTTTCACAAACAGGACCAACAACATCAAATGCTTTATGACTTGCACTATTGTTCGCTACTTGATTAATGGGGACAATATCCTGCCAGGCACTGTAAAGCGATGGCCTTAGTAAATCATTCATTGCAGCGTCAACAATGGCAAAATTTTTGTGCTCGGTTGATTTTAGGTATTCAACTTTGGTCACCAAAATTCCTGCATTTCCTGCAATTGCACGTCCTGGCTCGAGATGTAATGGTATTTTATTATCACCCAGTTTCTGCATTACAGCAGTGGCATAATCCGACGGCAAGGGCGGCATCTCGTCTTGATAACAAATACCCAAACCACCACCCAGATCCAAATGCTCGAGGGTAATGCCTGTTTTCTCCAGCTTTGTGATTAATGCCAATACCCGATCAAGCGCATCTAAAAAAGGGGTAACCTCTGTTAATTGAGAACCAATATGACAGGCGATCCCAATCACACTGATATTTTTCGAAGCATAAGCCTGTTGATATATAGCCTCGGCTTCTTCGATATCAATTCCAAACTTGTTTTCCTTTAACCCCGTGGAAATGTAGGGGTGAGTTCCTGCATCCACATCCGGATTCACTCTTAACGCAATAGGTGCTATTTGACCCAGCTCTTTAGCAACAGTATCGATCAACGCTAATTCTTGCTCAGACTCGACATTAAAGCATTGAATATTTTGTTGCAGAGCAAAACGAATTTCTTCAGCAGATTTCCCAACACCTGAGAAAACAACTTTTTCAGGCTCACCACCTGCAGCAATTACACGTCTCAGTTCGCCTTCAGACACAATATCAAAGCCTGAGCCTAATCGTGCTAATACATTCAAAACCGCAAGATTCGAATTCGCTTTAACCGCATAACAGATCAAATGCTGACGCCCTGCCAAGCTATCATCAAACGCTTTCCAATGGCGCTCTAATGTTGCTCGCGAATAAATATAACAAGGGGAACCAACAGCCTCGACGATATCAGCAACGGCAACATCTTCAGCAAACAACACGTTGTTTTTGTAATTAAAATGGTCCATGATTTTTTAAATTTCTCTCAACTTCGGCGAGCTTATGAACTCGCTTGACAAACGAATTAATATCAGTTTTTAAACAGGCAATATAGTAGCATTTTAGCCAGAGGGTAAAAAGTGTGTTTTCAGCTCTATTGGTTACTGATTTCAAAGATAGGTTTAATTTATTGCAGAAAATCTCTCGCATTCACTGAGTGAATTACTATAATCCTGCCAAAACTCGATTGAGACTGTCTTCTATTTTTTTCTTGTACTTCAAATATTCCACTGTTTGCACAATATAACCCGGGGAATTACCCAGGATAGTTGGCGCCAACTCCAGATCCGTAATATAAACGTAGTATTTTTTCCCACTGCGACGACGACTAACAATATGTTTAGCGACCACCTGAAATATTTTGTTTCCACTCTCCGAGGTACTGAATTCTGCATCATCACAGTAAAAGGTAAAAACCGTTTTATCATCCACAACCTCGCCAATCACCTGCACCCCATAGGCAGTTTCCGATGGCGTATCTGAAAGTTGCATTAATGACGCTTTATAATGCGCATGTTGTTTACGCAATTTATAAATTTCAAGATTATAATTCAGTAAGTCCGACTCAATATTGGAATCCATAATATCTTCTTGTAGTAAACGATTCCGCTCAATTATGGTGACAACAAAATCTGAAAAATGACGACCCACGATTTCAATACTATCCATCGGAAGTTTTTGATAAAACAACACACCTAACTCATCCATCAAATAAACCGTAACGCCATCCTTTTCTTCAAGCAAAAACAACTGCACCGTGTCTTTCTTATTTCTCGCATATACTGTTTTTAGGGGATGCCCAGGAAGTGTAAGATTGTCGAAAGAAACTGCTCTAAAATGCTTACAAGGATTCGACATCTTTTCCATAAGCACTGCAAGATTCTCATAACTATCAAACTCGAATTTGCCATCTTCATTATTATGAATAACGTAGAATTTCTTGGCCGCTGAAAAGACATAATAATTGATATTCGTAGATGCAGAAACAAAACTGGCAAGTACCGACTTGCATAAATTTGAAAACCGCGTTGATAGCACATAAGATACGTGAGAGCCGAAACTGTGAATCTCTGGTGTTACGTTCAATACATCTCGATGTTGCTCGGATGCTGCCCGATACTCCGCTAACAATTCACATAGCCAGATTGCAATTCCATCAGCGCCGTAAAATTTGAAAACAAAAATTTCTTTCCAGCTGTTGATGTAGCAATACTCAATGGTTTGAACCAAACATTCGGTTTTTGCACCATAATTCAGCACATCCACATCACCTGTTATTAATTGTTTGTCAGCATTGCTACCAACAATATTGGCCTGTTTTCCAATATTGAGAAAAACCAGACTTTTACAAACATAAGGTGTTTTCAACAAAGCTTTACTTTCCGGCTCAAAGTCACTCTTTACTACATTAATCTTTTCAAGCGTTTCCAATACCACATTAAACTCGTTGCTACTGATATCGCTTCCTGGCGCATAAAGTAGTTTTTGTGTTGTGTCGGAAATGAGCTGATTGAAATAAATCCATGCCGCAAGCTCAATCAGGCTGTATGCTTGTTTCAACGGCCTGTTTCGTTTGAATTGCTCACCAGTCACTCTACCCCGATATAAACGCCAATTATCTCGCGCATCTTTACCGTGCAGCAGCATGATAGTAATACTGTCTTCTTTAATATTTTCTACAATACCACGATTGAATATTTCAACTTTCCCTGGTTTCCTATCAAACACGGAATAGAGCTTGCGCCCAAGAACACTCAGGTCTTTTTGATTGATTAATATTTTCTTCGCGTGCCTTCTCGCAAAACCGGATAAGAAACTGTAGCTCTTTGTAAGATGCATCATCAGTAACTTACGCTCGTCACCGACTTGCTCGAGGCGCCAGTTTTTCTGATTATCCAAATGCGTTATCGTTGCTGGCGACCAGTTCCAACTTCCGACTAATCGCTCAATAGCAGCACGACGCCAGTTATCCTTCTCATAAGGATTCGAAAGCATGATATTTAATTTTAGATAAAAACTACGACGAATTATTTCGAGTCGATTCACCTCTTTTATCGTTTCAAGATGATCTTCAATTCTCGCCAACATCGTTAGATAAGGATCCAATATTTCTACATTGGTTATTCCTTGATAAATTTTATTTTTAAATTCAGCTGACAACGGCGTGCTGTCAGGGTAACTGCCAGCATATGACTCCATTAAAGTAATTTTTAATATGGATTTATAGGGCGAATCAATACCTTTGTAAATTTGCCATACAGCAGCACCGAAGAATTCACCTGTCGGTATTTCGGGTAGACCACCGAAATCAATTGTTTCATCTTTTGAGACCAGTGCTTTTTCAGTCAATTCTTTTTGTAATTTTTTGTATTTTTTTTCTTGTTCCGGCGGCACATACCACCAGAAAGGTGTTTTTCCTGCCAGCCAAATACTACTTCGATAAAACTCGTCTAATAAAATTCTGTGTTGAGCAGTACCACTGCTTTCCGATGAAAGCTTGGATACCTTTCCTTTTCTGAACGCTTCCGCATTCATTAAAAAAAAGTGCATTTCTATGTCTTGCGTCTCGAACCACTTTTCTATTCTGTCTGCTTTCTTTTGCAATTGAGCAATATGTGGCTTACTTAATCCTGGCCGGTGGCAGACCCATACATCAAAATCACTCTTCCGATTAAACGCGACAGTGCCACAACTTCCCATAAGAAAAATGGCCTCAATATCGTAGCGATATATGCCGCGCATTTGAAATTCAAACCCAGACCATTGGCGTTTTGCACTTAATAGGAGTTTGTCATTCGGCGCGAAATTAAAAACACCAAATGGCGTTTGCTCTTCCAAATAACCCGGCAAAGTTTTGTTTTGCACATGAAACAACAACGGCAATAGCTCCAACAACTCACGTTGATTTGGCAACATGAGCTGCTGGGTTCGCTGAATGCGCTCCATATTTAAAGTCAGAAAACGTTCACGAATCTGATCAATTTGCAGGTTTTCGGCAACCATTTTTGGTGTCATATTTCCTTAGATATTCTATCCTCTGCAATTTCTATACTGAGGCCAATTTCCGTCAATCTTATGACTCCACAAACTTTTACTTCACTCTAATTCCCATGGATACGCGCTTTATCGAAAGGAAATGACTGGCACCATTCCTGAATAATTCATAACAATCGTTTGTATACTTCTAAAATCCTTAACATTCTTTTGGTTACATTTTTAATATATTTGCTAAACTAAACAAATTGAGCTGCAAAAAATTGGTTTCTCGTAATGTGTTTTGTTTGTTGTATTCAGCGATTATCGTTAAAACGAATAATTATTCATCGATTCAGAATCATCTAGAGAGCAAAAATGACAACACCACTTAATCAAGATCTTGCTAACCAAGCCCTCAACATGTCTCCGGTTGGAACGTTAATCTTCAATCACAAAAACGAGATAACCTGGGTTAATCAGGCCATGTGTGAGTTTCTATCGGTAAGCTCAAATAGCCTCATCAATACAACCTTCACTGATCTCAATACCAAATATTTGGACGGCTTTTCTGATCATCCTGATTTATGGAAAGTTGCCGGCTCAACATCGCAACAAAGCCGATGGCTGATTTCATTAAACTCGCCGCAAAACGATCCAGCGTCGGAAGATAATATTCGGTACTACGTTGATGTCACCGAAATAATGAAATTGAAAACCGAATGCAGGAACTTAAAAGATCAACTGGAGAATAACAGTACCGCAGATTCCTTAACCGGTTTATTAAATAACCGCTCTTTGATTCAATCGCTGGAACCGCAAGTTTCACGAAGTCGTCGTTATGGCAATCCTTTGTCCGTGATCGTCATGCAGATTAATGAATTTCAAACACAAAATGAAAATGTAACACCTGTTACCGATCAAGTTTTAACAGCGGTTAGTTTTTATTTGCGGGATCAAATGCGCTGGGTGGATTTGGTTGGCCGTACAAGCGACAAAGAGTTCACCCTTATTTTACCTGAAACCAATGAAAATGAAGCCAAGGTTCTGGCTACTAAAATTAACAATCGGCTGGCAAGCCTGAGCTTACCCGATTCACCGGAAGTCACTGTTGCAGTCAATGTGCAGTATGGCGTTGCCGAGTGGAATAAGGGAGATGACTCAACAATGCTGCTAAACCGAGCCCGTAAAAATACAGCCCCCATTGAGAATAAGGAACCCGCTATTTAGCGACGGCTGTAATTCTTGTTCTGGCTCGTTTTATCGCTTGTTTGACCTGAGCAGGCGCCGTACCGCCCACATGATCTCGTGACGCACACGAACCTTCAGGTGTTAGTACTTGGAATATATCGTCATTAATAATTCCAGAAAATTGCTGCAGCTCACTTAATTTTAACTCTGCCAAATCTTTTTCTTGTTCAATACCATAACGTACTGCTTTCCCCACAATTTCATGCGCATCACGAAAAGGTACATCATTCTTAACCAGATAATCAGCTAAATCGGTAGCCGTTGAGTAACCTTTTAATGTTGCCTGCAGCATATTTTCACGCTTAACTTTAACCGTCGGCATCATATCGGCAAATACGCGTAATGAGGCTTTCAAGGTATCGATACTGTCAAACAACGGTTCTTTATCTTCTTGGTTGTCTTTGTTGTAGGCTAGGGGTTGCGATTTCATCAACGTCAACATCGCCATTAGATTCCCATTGGTTCTTCCAGACTTTCCTCGAATCAATTCAGGCACATCCGGATTTTTTTTCTGGGGCATAATCGATGAACCCGTACAGAAACTATCACCCATCTCGATAAAATCGAATTGTTGTGATACCCATAAAACCAATTCTTCTGAAAAACGCGATAAATGGGTCATTACCTGTGCTGAGACAAAACAAAACTCCAAAACAAAGTCTCGATCGCTGACGGAGTCTAAAGAGTTTTCAGTCACTCCGGCAAAGCCAAGTAGGCTGGCTGTGTAAGGTCGATCAATTGGATAGGTGGTCCCCGCAAGCGCTGCAGATCCTAATGGCATAACATTTACACGACGCCGGCAATCTAGCAATCGTGAGGCATCACGTTCTAACATTTCAAACCAGGCCAACATGTGATGACCAAAACTAATGGGCTGCGCAACTTGTAAATGCGTGTAACCGGGCAAGATGGTTTCGACTTCTTGTTCTGCCAAATCAACAATGGCAGTTTGTAAACGACGCAGTTGAATCAGTACCAGATCAATTTCGTCACGTAAATATAATCGCATATCTGTTGCGACTTGATCGTTACGAGATCGGCCAGTGTGAAGCTTTTTGCCCGCATCGCCAATTTTTTCAGTAAGCTTGGCCTCAATGTTCATATGAATGTCTTCCAGCGCAACAGACCATTCAAATTCACCCGCTTCAATTTCTAATTCGATTTCATGTAATCCAGCCGCGATAGCATCACATTCTGATTTATCCAACACACCTATTTTGAATAACATAGCTGCATGCGCAATTGAGCCTTTGATATCCTGCTTATACATCCGTTGATCAAACTCAACAGATGCAGTAAAGGCCTCTACAAAAACATCGGTTGGCTCTGTAAAACGACCACCCCAAAGTTTTGAATTGCTTTTATTTTCACTCATTTTATAAAACCATTGATGAACAGTTGAAAGATCTAAGCATAGTTACTAATTCGACAAAACTGAGTATCAAGACAAATAGGGGTGATATTTGGTATATTCCCCAACCCAGAGTTTTCGTGACGATGCTGCGGTGGCGCCAGAAGGTACAGAATTTTAGGTAAAAACACAATCACTCATCATCATTTCAAATAACTTATTAATTCACATAGAGATTTTCCATGTCCGACAAAATTATCAAAATCGCCACTCGTAAAAGTCCACTCGCCTTATGGCAAGCAGAATTTGTTAAAGCTGAACTGTTAAAACGCAATCCTGATCTAGAAATTGAACTCGTCAAAATGGTCACTCAAGGCGATAAAATCCTCGATACACCGCTTGCAAAAGTTGGCGGAAAAGGTCTATTTGTCAAAGAGTTAGAACTTGGAATGCTGGCTGGAGATGCCGATATAGCGGTACACTCAATGAAAGATGTGCCTGTGGAATTTCCTGAGGGTCTTCACCTTGCGGTTATTTGTGAGAGAGAAGATCCTCGAGATGCTTTTGTTTCAAACAATTATGACAATCTCGATGATTTGCCCGAAGGTGCGAAAGTGGGAACCTCCAGCATGAGACGGGAATGCCAACTGCGTTCAAATCGACCAGATCTGGAAATACTGAGTTTACGCGGTAACGTCAACACGCGGCTGAAAAAACTGGATGAGGGTCAATATGACGCCATTATATTGGCCGCAGCAGGCCTGAAGCGGCTTGAGTTTCAAGATCGCATCAAACATTGCATCGATCCCTTACAAAGCCTGCCAGCCATAGGACAAGGCGCTGTTGGCATCGAGTGTCGTAGTGACGATGAAAGAATCAATCGCTTAATCGCGCCACTCAATCACGATGAAACCGCCACCCGTGTATTGGCCGAGCGATCCATGAATAACCGCCTGGAGGGCGGCTGTCAGGTCCCTATCGGTGGTTATGCTGAGCTGGACCACGGTGTAATTGTATTGCGCGGTTTGGTGGGCAAGCCAGATGGGACAGAAATTATTCGCGGCGATATCAGTGGTAAGCCAGAACACGCAGAGGAATTGGGCCGAGTATTGGCAGATGATTTACTCTCACGTGGTGCTAAAGAAATTTTAGATGAAGTCTACAAAAACGCCTGATCTGCAAGATGTCACAGTACTCGTTACCCGGCCTGCCCATCAGGCCGAACCACTTTGTAGATTAATTGAACAGCATAACGGGGCCTGCCTCCGTTTTCCCGTTATCGAAATTGCCGATATCGAGAATAATCAAACCTTACTTTCACAAATTGAGCGTTTGGACAGCTTTGATATCGCAATTTTTATTAGCCCAAACGCAGTTCACAAGGCCGTAACCTTAATACAATCGATCAGAAAATGGCCGAATAAAATTAAAATAGCTGCCGTAGGCAATTCGAGCGCTAAAGCGCTTGACAGCTTAGGCTTGATCGTCGATATTTTTCCTTCCCTTCAATTCAACAGTGAAGCCTTGCTTGAACTTGAACCAATGCAACAAGTTCAGGGTAAACACGTCATCATTTTTCGAGGCGAAGGGGGAAGAGAGCATTTGGCAAATACACTGAAAAGCCGGGGGGCAAGTGTAGAATATGCTGAATGTTATCGTCGACAAAAACCACAATTAGATTCGGTGAATATTTCGTCGCAATTGAACCGTGGCGATGTCAGTATCATTGTATGCACAAGCAATGAAGGACTGCATAATTTGCATGAAATGGTTGGACCATCTGGACAACAATCACTTCTACAGACACCATTGATTGTTGTGAGTGAAAGAGCGGCAGATTTAGCCCAAGAAATGGGTTTTACCTCTCGACCTCTTGTGTCAAGTCAAGCAAATGATGATGCGATTTTGAACTCCATAATATTATGGCGTAAGATGAAAAATGCGTAGGGAATAAAATATGGCTAATGAGAAACAATATAACTCACCGAAGGATTCGAAGAGAAAACTAACAAAAAAGCAAAATTCCTCGCCTGACATCAAAAACCGTGCGAGTGCCAGTAACGCAACAAAAAAAGATATTGCGAAACCTGACACTTCCACCTCTAATCAACTGGGAGATAGGAAAGAAAAAATGGCCGCATCAAACACAAAACCTGAACAATCAGAAGCCAAACAGGCTAATAAAACAACCGAGTCCACACCAACGCCACCACCTGTTCAAAAATCAGGCTCTGGTTTTGCTTCTACCTTAGCAACGTTCGCGTTTCTATTGAGCGTAGCTGCAGGTGGCGGAATTTATTGGATGTGGGAACAAATGAATCTTGAAAAACAGGATTCTGCATCGGCCATCTCCAGCTTAGAGCAACAACTCAAATCAGAATTGGCTAAAAGCCAACAGTCGATTAGAAGCGAAGTTAGCCAAAGCCAAGAAAGCATAAAGGGCGAAGTTGGCCAGGTTCAACAAACACTCTCTGCTGAACTCGCCTCTAAATCTCAAGCCATTGAGAGTTTAGCTCAGCAAATTGAAAGTGAGACAACGTCAAAAATTACTGCTGCAGAGTCTAACCTAACGGATGCACAAGCTAAATTGGGCGAAGCCAATCGAAGCATAAAAGAAACCCAAGAACGACAAGCATCACTCGAAACCAGTCTTGAGGCTGTCTATGCTCGCATTGGAAACACTTCTCGAGAATGGGTCATTGCTGAAGCGGATTACTTATTAAAAATTGCTAATCACCGCTTACAATTGGAGCAAGACGTTACAACTTCTATCCAAGCATTAGCTTTAGCTGACAAACGCATTAACTCACTTTCTGATCCAGCCTTAAACGAGGTTAGAAATGTGATTGCACAAGAACTTACTGCATTACAAACATTACCCATTCCTGATCAAGCTGGTATTGCCATGCAACTCTCAGAGATGCAAAATAATGTTGATCAATTGCCTTTGGCAGCACGAACTCAACCAACCCACCAAGAAACAACAGAATTTCAAGCAAATGATGCTATGACTGTTGATAGCTGGAGTGCTTTACCCATTGCAATTCTTGAAGTTTTGAAAGGTATGGTTAGTGTTAACTATAATGACAAACCTATTGAACCATTGCTTTCACCCGAACAAGTTAAACACTTACATGAAAATTTGAAGTTAAAACTTGAACAGGCTCGTATCGTTTCCTTGCGAGGTGATGAAAAGCTTTATGGTGAAAACTTAGACCTTGCCATTGCATGGACAACTAAACACTTCAACACAGAAGAAGTTGCCACCAAAAAGTTTGTTGATAATTTAAATTATTTAAAATCAAAACAAATTGCCCTAAAAACTCCTGACATTTCTACTTCATTACGTACCCTTCGAAGAGTTGCCAAACGCTTGGAACTCGGTATTCCCGAACTGGATAACAATGCAAGCAACAGTTCTGAAATGCCATCTGCAAATGTCGCAATGAACTAAGGGCCGGGAGAAAATAATATGAAACTACTCATTCAAACCATCGCTGTGATCATCGCGGGCATGGCGCTATCAATGGCAGTTCGTGAAGATCCTGGATATGTATTACTTGGGATTGGCAATTACAGTATTGAAACATCACTTGTTATCTTTGCAGTCGCTGCTTTCGTCGTTTACATCCTATTATATTTAACCCTTAAAATTCTTGGTGGTGTCTTTTTCGCACCTTCAAAAATTGGCAAATGGCAAAATCAACGTCGTGACAGAGTCGCAGCAACTGCTCTCAGCCGAGGATTATTGGCACAGGCAGAAGGCAAGTGGCGTCAGTCTGAAAAAGCTTTGTTAACTTATGCAAAAAAGACAGATAGCGCTATTAACTACCTGGCTGCAGCTAAGTCGGCACAAGCACAAGGATCTATTGATCGCATGAATCAGTATCTTGATTTGGCTCAAGAAACCGATCCAGCATCAAGTTCAGCAATTCGATTAACTCAAGCAGAACTGTTGATTGATAGCGAGCAATATGACAGAGCCACAGCAGCCCTATTGCGAATTAGACAGGAAGACCCTAAGAATAGCCGGGCACTTTTGTTAATGACAAAACTGTTTAAGAAAAGCGGTAACTGGGAAAAACTCTCAGAACTTTTATACGATCTTAAACGAAATCGAATCGTTCAATATGATGTTTTTAACCAGCTCGAGGCGCAGGTTTATGCTGAGTTGCTGAAGAAAGCCTGTTTATCCGATAAATTAATCGAAGTTCGTAATGCATGGAGCATCATCCCTAAACACTTGCAAAAAGACAGTACGATAATTGCGATCTTGGCTAAAAAATTAATTGACGAAGGTGAACATACTGAAGCTGAACCCTATCTTCGCAGTGGCATTCGCCAACATTGGGATGACGAGCTTGTCCATCTTTATGGATTGATTTACACAGAAAATCCTTATGACCAGCTGAGCTCTGCTGAAAAATGGTACAAGCAAAACTCCAATAATCCAACCCTACTTCTCACCTTAGGGCGATTGAGTAGCCGTAGTGAATTATGGGGCAAAGCTCGATCATACCTTGAGACTAGCGTTGAAAATGGTGGTGGTGCTGAAGCCTATCATGCCTTGGCGCAAGTTCTGGAACACATTGACGAACCAGAATTGGCTGCAAGTATGTATCGTAAAGGTTTGGAGATTGCGTCTGGTAAGGGACTCCCTGAATTAGCCGCACTGACTGCCAAGAAAAAAGCCAAAGCGGAGGCCCTTGCAAAAAAGGAAGCTGAACGTGCTCAGGCGGAGCAAGAAGAAGGCGCTAAAGCCTTAGAGACTGAAACCACAGAAGAAAAGGTTGCCGCTAGCGCCGCATAAATTTTCTTCCTGATAATAAAAAAACCGCGTTTATACAACGCGGTTTTTTTATATCTGTAAAAATCTAACAACGTTTATATGCAATCAACACCAAAGGTAAACGAATCAAAATAAAAGCGATCCTCTTCCATTCCTTGTTTAAGAAAAGCCTCCCTTCCCAAATCTATCATTTCTGGACGACCACTGGCATAAACGTCAAAAGCACTTAAATCATTAAAATCTTCAGTAACGGCATCATGTACCAATCCTGTTCGGCCTTTCCAATTGTCACTTGGTTTAGCTTCGGATAATACCGGAATATAGTGAAAGTTTTCATATTCTGCCGCCCACTTTTCCGGCACATTTTCCATATAAAGCAGGTCTCTGTAGCGAGCCCCCCAGTAAAAATAAATGGGACGGGATATTCCTTCAGAAAATGCATGTTCTAGTATGCTTTTAACCGGCGCAAACCCAGTTCCACCCGCCATTAATATAATGGGCTTCTCGGATTTTTCACGCAGAAAAAAACTGCCATAAGGCCCTTCAATGCGAAGTAAATCTTTTTCTTGCATCTCATTAAAAACATAACCGGTAAATTCACCACCTTCCACTTTTCGAACATGCAATTCTATAAATTCATCATCATGCGGTGAATTTGCCATTGAAAAACTGCGGCGTCGACCATCTTTATAGAGGATATCAACATATTGTCCGGCTAAAAATTGAAGGCGTTCAATCATGGGCAATTTGAGATTGACCAGCATCACCTCTTCCGCTAATCTTTCCATTTTTGCAACCCGACAAGGAAGGGTTTTTATCACAACATCTTTTGCTGCCGAAATTTCCTTTATTTCCAAAACCAAATCTGATTTCGGGAAAGCCTGACAAAAGACACCAATGTTATTTTCCGCATCATATCCCGTCGCAGCGAGTGGCGGCTCGTCATCTTCATAATAAAACTCGCCTTCAACAACCTTACCTTTACATGACCCACATGAACCTGCTCTACAACCGTAGGCAAATGCAAAACCATTTCGTAATGCCCCTTCGAGAATGGTTTCTTCAGCATTGATCTGAAACTTGTGACCACTTGGAATAATCTTAATCGTATAACTCATTGGATTCCCATCGTTGTTATTGACCAATTTAGAACAAATCTATCAATTTATGTCGCATGAGTACACTCAGTATACACTGGCTGTGCTAAGCTATGCCTTATAAAATTTTTTATGAACACTATTAAATTTAGATTATCAGGGCTCAGACTTAAAGATCAATTATGCGCGACAAAATCTTAATTATTGGTTGCGGCGACACAGGTAAGCGTGTAATAACGTCCTTGAGTCGTGAAAATTATCTGATATCCGTTACTAGCCATAGCCAACCATCCCAAGCATTACTCAACGAATTATCCGTAAATGTGATTGCCGCAAATTTGGATAAGCCCAACAGTTTAACCAATTTACCTACACAAAACAGTTATGTCTTTTACTTTGCACCACCAGCGGCCAAAGGTGTAACCGATGATCGAATGCTACATTTTATTAATAGTCTAGACAAACAATTGCCACCAAAACGTATTACATACATTAGCACAACCGGTGTCTATGGTAATTGTCACGGTCAGTGGATCACAGAAAAAAGCCCCTTAAATCCAGGGAATGACCGATCTCGACGTCGTCTTCACGCAGAATCATTGATCAACGAATTCTGCAAGAACAGCACCTGTGACTGGGTGATCTTGCGTGTAAGTGGTATATATGCCCCCGCAAAATTTCCCCTTGATCGTTTGAAAAATGGCGTTAGTGTTCTAGCCCCAGATATCGCACCCTCATCTAATCGCATTCATGCTGACGACTTGGCAAATTGTTGTATCCGCGCTATGTTTCATAGCCCCGCTAACGAAATCTATAACATCGCTGATGGTCACCCAAGTTCCATTAGCGACTATTTTATTCAACTGGCAAAAAAGTATGACTTGCCAACGCCTAATTATTTAAGCTGGGATCAAGCAGAAAAAGAACTCTCTCCAGCCATGCTGTCTTATTTGCATGAATCAAAAAAGATTAACATTGATAAATTAATTAATGTGTTGAATATTAAACTCAAATACCCCACGCTGCGCGACGGCTTGGAGGCATGTTAGTCGCCTTATTGAAAAATAGTACGCACGAAACTGAAATAAAATCTGTCAATTTGCAACAAATCAATATCAAACGAGACTAATACATTAAACCAATTTAAGATATTAAAATATGACGCGACTCTTGATTTTCTGCTTATTAACATTTCTCTTGTCTTCAATTGATGCCTTTGCTGGCCCTCTGCACAATGCAGTGGCAGCAAATAATTTGGAAAAAATTAAACATTCAATTGAAAAAGGAGAGAATCCTAATGAAGTGGATTCAGATGGTACTTGGCCACTTTTGATTGCTTCGACTTATGGCTTTCAAGAATCTGCGCAATTACTTATTGAAAAAGGCGCTGATGTAAACCAGGCAAACCAATATGGATACACTGCATTACATGAAGCAGCCAGTCTCGGTTACATTAAAATTGTAAAATTATTGGTAAAAAATCAGGCTGAAATTAACAAAATTGATATTAATGATTACAGCCCTCTGAGGTATGCACAAACCAGCGGCACCCCAATGGTTGTCCGCTACTTAAAACGAAACGGCGCAAAAGAATAAATTCGCTTATTATTCACTGGCAAAAATCTCACCGCCATGTGCACCTAACATTTCCAGTGCTTCACCACCACCTCGGGCAACACAGGTTAAAGGATCTTCCGCTACAATAACCGGCAGTCCAGTTTCCTCTGCCAACAATCTATCAATACCTGTTAGCAACGCCCCACCACCCGTTAACACCATACCTCTCTCGGCGACATCGGATCCTAATTCAGGTGGCGTTTGTTCCAATGCAGTTTTTACCGCACTAACAATTCCAGACAATGGCTCACTTAATGTTTCGAGAATTTCATTACTGTTCAAGGTGAAACTTCTGGGCACACCTTCCGCTAAGTTTCGACCGCGCACCTCAATTTCTCGCACTTCGTCCGCAGGATACGCATTTCCAATTTCTTGTTTAATTTTTTCCGCGGTAGCTTCCCCAATCAACGTTCCATAATTTCTGCGCACATAAGAAACAATGGCTTCATCAAATCTATCTCCACCAATTCTGACCGAATCTGAATATACTATGCCGTTTAACGACATAACCGCGATTTCGGTAGTCCCGCCACCAATATCCACAACCATTGAACCACTTGCTTCACCAACTGGCATACCTGCCCCAATTGCTGCAGCCATAGGTTCTTCTATGAGATATATTTCACGAGCCCCTGCACCAGCTGCAGATTCCTTAATCGCCCGCCGTTCAACCTGGGTTGACCCTGAAGGAACACAAACCAATACTCGCGGGCTTGGTCTTAAAAAACGGGATTCGTGTACTTTTAAGATGAAGTGTTGGAGCATTTTTTCAGTGATGGTGAAATCAGCAATTACGCCATCTTTTAAGGGTCGAATGGCGACAATATTAGTGGGTGTTCGCCCCAGCATTCGCTTGGCTTCCTGACCTACTGCAGCAATACTTTTTGGCCCACCCACACCTCTATCCTGCCGAATCGCGACAACAGAGGGTTCCGCCAAAACTATTCCTTTTTCACGCACATAAATCAGCGTATTTGACGTACCTAAATCAATCGATAAATCACTGGAAAACATCCCACGAAAACGTCCAAACATTTTTCTTCTGTCCTTATTGCAAAATCGATAGCCTTAATTTTCAGCTTGAGGTTTTAACCATCTTTTTGTTTGCCGGGCTTACTGAAAAAAAATCCGAGAGATTATAGTCTACAACACCGACTCATGCTTCACATAAATTACGATTATCAACTAACTTCAAAGCGTTAAATCAATTATTAGAAGAATACTTGATTTTGAGACAGTGAACATGCCTTTGAACTAATAACATAATTTAATCAAACGAGCCTAACAGAATAATGTACAAGCAATTAAAAACTAACCTCTTTAACCAATTACTACTTTAAAATTCCAATGACAAATGCACACCATTAGACCAACTGATCAATAAATTTCCCCAAAATTACAGTTTTTATACTGGATGACGTTACAACTAATGTAAATAACTCCAAACGCGTCTTTTACAGAGTAACTGTGTCTCTTAAGACAGTGGACACTATACCTATTGCAACGGATTGTAGTTTAAACAGTAATGGCAAACGCAGACTTACATTTTGAATTTAATGACGGCAACAAACATCTTGAAGCTGTCTTTGATGTATTTGCTGAAAAAGACACCATTGTGGATACAAGCTGGGTAAAAGATCAGCTTATAGAAGCCGGTTTTGGCGATTTAGCGCCTCGTCAAGATGGTATTGCCATACTCATCGACACCCTAAACAACGGCGAAGCTGGACAGGGACGTATAATTGTTGCAGAAAAACAGGACGCCACCGTTTCTATTTACGTGCCGAAAGATAAAATGACGGCTTTTCTGACAGTGAATCCGCCAAGAGGTGGAGCACCTGTCACCCTCGATTTAGTTAAACGAGCCCTCGCTGAAAAAGGTGTTCGTCACGGCTTTATTCCAGACGCAATCAAGACCGCTATAGTCGATGGTGAGGCAGAAGAACTCATGATTGCGGCGGGTGACCCCGTGATCAATGGCGAAGACGCAAAATTTATTTGCTTACTCCCGGAAATTAAAGTTCGAACACCTCAAGTTTCGGAGAATGGAAATGTGGATTATCGAGACCTAGGAGAAATCCTGATTGTCCATCCCGGTGAGCAACTCATGCGCCGAATCCCTGCCACTGCAGGAATTCCATCACGAAACGTATTTGGCGAATCAGTCAATCCGGCACGCGGTAAAGATGCTTCTTATGCCAAAGGATTGGACGGCGTTGAAGTTGATAGGTCAGATCCAAACATTTTGGTTGCTACCATAACCGGCCAGCCCATCGTTGCGGAAAATGGCGTGCGAGTAGAAGACAAAATGACAGTTAAAACTGTCAATCTTGCAACGGGCAATATCAATTTTGACGGCTCAGTATTGATTGAGGGTGATGTTGAAAACGGAATGAAAGTCGAGGCAACTGGTGATATCAATGTACTCGGCATGGTGGAAAGTGCCAAACTGGAAGCCGGGGGTGATATTGTTATACGAGGCGCAATCATTGGTCACGGTGATGTTAGGGATAAAAAAAATCAGCTTAATCAAGAAACTGCCATTCTGAATGCCAAAGGGTCTATCACAGCTAAATTTACTGAAAATGCCTACCTTGAATCAGGTAACAATATTTTTATTCAAGACTGGGTTGTTAAATCCGAACTCTCTGCCTACAACGAAATCATTGTTGGTAATAAAAATGCGAAGAAAGGCCAAATTATCGGAGGATTCGTAAAATCTGGTATTCTGGTCAAAGCGATTAACGTTGGCTCCGGCGCTGGTGTTCTCACCCGCATTCAAGTTGGCATTTCTGATGATGTAGAGCGGGAGTTGGAAAATGTTTCAAGAAAAATAACGGATCATCACAAAACTCTTAAGGACATACAAAAAGCGATCTCAAAACTAAAAAATAATCCCACAGCACAAGCTCAGGAGAAGTTAAAAAAGGTTTTGGTCACACAAAGAGAATTAGAGGATCAAGTAAAAGCGTTTCAATCGCAGAAATCCACTCTTAAGACAGAGCAAACTCGCGTAGAAAATGCAAAACTGAGTGTGGAAAAAACCACATACTCCGGTGTAACCGTTTCAATTGCAGGTTGCGAAAAAACAATTACAGAAGATTTAGGTCGAAGAAGCTTTAGTATCCAAGAAGGAAAATTAACTCAATCGATTGACTAATTGAGTTACCGTTTCACGCTTCAATAAACCATTTATTCGTTGAATTTATCCAGGAAAGAATCAATATCGGTTTGAGTAATGCCTTCTGGCATGGACACTTCAGTAACCGGTTCAATTAACGATTCAGAAATTAGTAACGTGGGTTCAGTTACCTCGAATTCAGTCATTTCAGTCTGGCTCGTCCGCTCACTACCCTGCTTTTTAGGTAATTGAGTTGATTCTTCCAAGATTTCCCCGCTAACCATATCGAATGTAAATCCCATGGGCGTCTCCTCTGAGTTAGACAACTGCTTACCTTCACTCTCTATATCGGCAACTAACACTGCCTACGCTAGATAAAAATGTGAGCTAATTCACATTTTAGGTGCACTACTATTATTGAGGCAATTATTACTCCATACAAGGGAAACTTGTATTTTTTTTAGAAATTAGCAGCAAATTAACAATTTTTAACAGCATTAACAGAGAAAAACCGCGAATTTGTGAAAATGTGCGGTTTCTATGGCATAACAATGACAGGCTTCCTACCTTAGTCTACGATTCTTTGACGCGGCAAGCCCTCATGTTTGAGGTAAAGTGACGCCCGTTTGGCCCTGATATTTTCCCGATCGATCCTTATAGGAGGTTTCGCAAACCTCGTCAGACTCAAAAAATAACATTTGTGCGACACCTTCATTTGCATATATTTTTGCAGGTAAAGGCGTCGTATTCGAAAATTCCAGCGTTACATGCCCTTCCCATTCTGGCTCTAAGGGTGTTACGTTGACGATAATGCCACAACGGGCATAAGTCGATTTACCCAAACAAACAGTTAATACATTGCGTGGAATACGAAAATATTCAACCGTTCTTGCTAGCGCAAATGAGTTTGGAGGAATAATACAAACATCAGATTTCACATCGACAAAACTATTATCATCAAAATCTTTTGGATCTACGATCGCGGAGTTAATGTTAGTAAATATTTTAAACTCATCCGCACAGCGTACGTCGTACCCATAACTTGATGTACCATACGAAATAATTCTGCCACTTTCATTTTGTTTTATTTGTCCCGGCTCAAATGGCGAAATCATTTCAGACTCTTTAACCATTCGACGGATCCAACGATCAGATTTTATACTCAACTTCTTCCCCAACTTTTTTCACAATAATTTGTTTATTCACTTGAAAAAACTTTAAATTCGGCTGGCTGACAAAAGCGATAAATTATTCGCCGCTGTTATACCCAAAACTTATGAATTTTCAATAACAATATTGGGGAATTTAGACGAATGATCCTTCCCTTGCAAGGATAGCTTAGCGGTAACACGTCGCGCTATTTCACGATAGATTTCAGAAATCCGGCTATCAGGATTTGCAATAACAGTGGGTTTACCACCGTCAGCCTGTTCGCGAATACCGATATCCAGCGGTAAGGCACCCAAGAAATCGACATCATAGTCTTCCGACATTTGCTCACCGCCACCTGTACCAAAAATATGCTCCTCGTGACCGCAGCTGCTACAAATATGAATGCTCATATTTTCTACCACACCCAATACAGGAACATTCACTTTTTCAAACATTATTAATCCCTTGCGCGCATCTAATAGAGCAATGTCTTGAGGTGTCGTTACAATGACAGCGCCACTAACCGGTACTTTTTGTGACAAGGTAAGTTGGATATCACCCGTTCCCGGTGGTAAATCAATTATCAAATAATCTAAATCCGTCCACTGTGTATCATTCAATAACTGCTCTAATGCTTGCGTCACCATCGGCCCGCGCCAAATCATGGGGGTTTCTTCGTCGATTAAAAATCCAATGGACATTGTTTGTACACCGTAGTTTTCCATTGGCTGCATACTTTGGCCATCCGAAGATTCCGGTTGCCCAGAAATTCCCATCATGCGCGGCTGACTAGGTCCATAGATATCTGCGTCCATAATCCCAACTTTTCCACCTTCGGCAGCAATGGCCAATGCGAGATTAGCCGTTGTGGTTGATTTACCAACACCACCTTTACCAGAGGCAACAGCAATAATATTTTTTACACCTTTGATCGCTTTCACACCCTGTTGTACGGCATGACTAACAACCTTTGATGACATATTCACCAACACTTCATCCACGCCCGCAATTGTTTTTATTTGATCACTCACTTTTTCGGTAAGCGCCTTAACGTGTCCTTCAGCAGGAAATCCCAACGTCACATCAATGGTCACTTTCCCACCATCGATCGCAATGTTTTTTACCGCCTTGGCGGAGACAAGGTCTTTCTCCAAATAAGGGTCAATATAATTCTTTATTTGTGTCTCTACTTGTAATTGAGAAACTTCAGACATTTTTCATTACCTCCACATTGTTCTTAAACTGTATTTCATAAAAAGCACAAAACGCATCACGTTTTATCTGCTTCTATTGATCGAAAATCGATTGAACAATTCTCCGCACATCAATAAAACCGCACAGAAAATACCTTATTTCATACGTTAGAATTTGCTTATTTTATAACATAACACGGAGCATTGCACCGCCATCAGAAAGGCGGATGCATTATCCGTCTTTCTGCTATAATAAAACACCTTTTGTTTACACTGTTTTTAACTGCCTTTCATAGACTCACACATGACATCTACTTCAAGAAAAATTTTAGTCACTAGCGCTTTGCCCTATGCGAATGGTCCTATTCACATGGGCCACATGGTTGAATATATCCAAACAGATATCTGGGCCCGATTTCAAAAGCTGTATGGAAATAGTTGTTATTACGTCTGTGCAGATGATGCCCATGGCACACCAATCATGTTGCACGCCGAAAAACGCGGCATTAAACCTGAGACATTAATTGCTGAAATTGCTGAGGAACACCAAGCAGATTTTCGTGATTTCGGTGTTGAATTTGATAATTATTATTCCACCCACTCAGATGAAAACAAATCCATCGCGGAAGATATTTATTTACGTCTAAAAAAAGCGGGGCATATATCTGCACGCTCGATTAAGCAAGCCTACGATCCCGAAAAAAATATGTTTCTGCCTGATCGCTACGTAAAAGGTGAATGCCCAAAATGTGGTGCAAAAGACCAGTACGGGGATAATTGTGAAAATTGCGGTGCGACCTATTCACCGACCGATTTAAAAAATCCAGTTTCTGCCGTTTCTGGCGCGACACCCATTGAAAAAGAATCAGAACATTTGTTTTTCAAATTGGGTGATTTTGAAAAAATGCTACAAACCTGGACGACTAATACAAAATCTGAGTCCGGCCACCCAAGCTTACAAACCGAAGTCAGCCACAAACTCCAGGAATGGTTTAAAGCCGGACTGATGGACTGGGATATTTCTCGTGACGCGCCCTATTTTGGCTTTGAAATTCCAGAGACAGATAATAAGTATTTTTACGTTTGGATGGATGCCCCCATGGGATACATCGCAAGCTTTAAAAATCTCTGTGATCGTGAAAACATAGATTTCGAATCTTACTGGAGCGCAGATAGTAGCGCTGAAGTTTACCATTTTATTGGCAAAGACATTATTAACTTTCATGCTTTGTTTTGGCCTGCAGTTTTGCATGGTGCAAACTACCGAAAACCTACAGCAGTTTTTGCTCACGGATTCTTGACCGTTAACGGACAAAAAATGTCAAAATCTCGCGGCACATTTATTAAAGCACGCACCTATCTGGATCACTTAAATCCCGAATACCTTCGATATTATTTTGCCGCGCGATTGAATAACCGAATTGATGATCTGGATCTTAACTTTGAAGATTTCACCAACCGTGTTAATTCTGATTTAGTAGGCAAAGTGGTTAACTTGGCAAGTCGCTGTGCTGGTTTCATCGTAAAGCGCTTTGACAAAACCCTCTCCTCAGAGCTATCTGAGCCAGAGCTTTTTCAAAGTTTTGTTTCTGCCGGCGATAAAATAGCGGAAAATTATGAAAACCGTGAATACCATGCTGCTATGCGAGAAATAATGGCATTGGCTGATCGTGCCAACCAATATGTTGATGAAAAAGAGCCTTGGGTTATTGCAAAACAAACAGGTAAAGAAAGCGAATTGCAAAATATATGCAGTGTCGGTATCAATTTGTTCAAAATTATTATTACTTATTTAAAACCCGTATTGCCTGCAACCGCTGCAAAAGCGGAAACTTTTTTAAACGCTAATAATTTAACCTGGCATTCGCTAAACAAGCCGTTGATTAATCATCAGATCAACAAATTCAAACCATTAATGACACGTGTAGAAGCAGAAAAAATTGACAACATGATTGAAGAAAGCAAAGAAGAAGAGATACCTAAAGTTAGCGGGCCGCTGGCAGACGATCCCATCAGCGAAACAATTGAATACGCTGATTTCGCCAAAATAGATTTACGCATTGCTTTAATTGAAAATGCAGAGCACGTTGAAGGTGCTGACAAATTATTAAAATTGACATTGGATATCGGCGGTGAATTACGCCAAGTATTCGCTGGAATCAAAAGCGCTTATTCGCCAGAGGACTTAATTGGCAAACATACAGTCATGGTTGCAAATTTGGCGCCGCGCAAAATGCGCTTTGGATTATCTGAAGGCATGGTATTAGCTGCTGGCCCTGGGGGAAAAGATCTTTGGGTATTGCAACCAGATCAGGGAGCATTACCAGGAATGCGTGTCAAATAAAGGAATATTTATTCAAACAGCATGACTGAATTCGCGCTCATATTGGTCAGCACAGTACTGGTTAATAATTTTGTCCTGGTGAAGTTTCTCGGTCTCTGCCCATTTATGGGTGTTTCACGAAAACTCGAAACCGCTACCGGCATGGCCTTAGCTACCACATTTGTTCTTACGCTTTCATCCATTTGTAGCTACCTTGCCAACACTTATTTGCTCGCGCCATTTGGCCTGGAATACTTGCGGACTATCATGTTTATTTTAGTTATTGCCGCAGTCGTTCAAGTCACCGAAATGGTAGTCCATAAAACTAGTCCATTGTTGTATCAGGTACTGGGTATTTACCTACCCCTTATCACTACAAATTGTGCTGTACTCGGAGTAGCCTTATTGAATGTTCAACAAGAATATGGCTTTTTGGAATCTGCCACTTATGGATTCGGCGCATCTATTGGATTTTCCTTAATCCTAATCTTATTCTCAGCGCTTCGAGAACGTTTGGCAGTTGCCGATATACCAACGCCGTTTCAAGGACCTGCTATTGCTCTCATAACCGCAGGTCTCATGTCTATGGCATTCATGGGGTTTTCGGGACTTGTTGAAGGCTAAAAATTAGAAATGTTATCCGCCATTTTCATTCTTGGAATTCTTGCTGCCATTTTTGGAGTAGTGCTGGGTTACACCGCCATTCGCTTCAAGGTGGAAGGCGATCCGTTGGTTGAAAAAATTGATGCCTTACTACCTCAAACTCAATGTGGCCAATGCAGTTACCCTGGCTGCAAACCCTACGCAGAAGCCATCGCCAACGGTGAAGCAGAAATAAATCAATGCCCGCCAGGCGGTGAAGCCACTATTTCTGCATTAGCTGACTTGCTGGAGAGAGATATCATTCCTCTGAATCCAGAAAACGGCGAAGCAAGCGCAAAAACCGTGGTGTATATTGACGAAGAAACGTGTATAGGATGCACCCTATGCATTCAAGCTTGCCCACTCGACGCAATCCTCGGCGCAGCCAAACAGATGCATACTGTCATCACTGAAGAATGCACTGGATGCGATTTGTGTATACCACCCTGCCCGGTTGATTGTATTCACATTCGAGAAGTAAAGCCGAGCATCAGTACCTGGCAATGGGATAAGCCGATGCAATTGCCGGAGCCAAATTTATGATAAAACAATTATTTGGTTTTTCCGGCGGAATTCACATTCCTGACCATAAATCCGAATCAACCTCAATACCTGTGCGCCGCGCTAACATACCCAGCAAATTAGTACTGCCACTTAGTCAGCATATTGGAGCAGGTGCAGAAGCAATTGTGGAGGTTGGCCAAAAAGTTTTAAAGGGCGAAAAAATTGCCAAAGCTGCTGGATATGTTTCGGCCCCAATTCATGCACCTACTTCAGGCACGATTGAAGCGATTGAGCAACTGCCGATACCTCATCCGTCGAATATGAAGGACACCTGTATTGTTATAAAGCCCGATGGAAATGACCAGTGGATTAAATTAGCGAGTCATAGTGAAGATTATCAAACTCTTGATCCCAGCGAACTACGAAACATTATCCGTTCAGCCGGCATAGTTGGCTTAGGCGGGGCAGGCTTTCCGACTTTCATAAAACAAAACCCCGGACCTAAGGGTAAGGTTGAAACGCTTATCATCAATGGCTCAGAATGTGAGCCGTACATCTCCTGTGACGATATGCTAATGCGTGAACGCGCAGAAGAAATTGTCTGCGGCGTTTTAATTATTAAACACGCTGTTCAAGCATTAAAATGCGTCATAGCCGTTGAAGACAACAAATTAGAAGCAATAAGCGCACTCGAAAGCGTAGCGAAAGATTTTTCTGACCACAACATTGATGTCCAACCCATTCCAACCATCTACCCAGCAGGCAGCGAAAAACAATTAATCCAAACCATAACTGGCAAACAAGTCCCACCCAACGGACTTCCTGTTCATATTGGCGTGGTATGTCAAAACGTTGGAACCACCGCCGCGATCTACCGAGCCATTCATCACGGCGAGCCATTAATTAGTCGTTATCTCACCATTACTGGCGATGTAAAACAACCTCGAAATCTTGAAGTGCTGTTTGGCACGCCGTTTAATGAATTAATCGATGAATGTGGTGGTAGCCTGAATGATATTCTTCGAATTATCGTTGGCGGCCCCATGATGGGTTTTGCAATGCATAGCTCAGATTTACCCGTCATTAAAACTAGCAACTGCCTGCTGATTGATGCCGGAAAATCCAAGGACTTACAACCACGAAAATACACCATGCCTTGTATTCGTTGTGGCAATTGCGCCGATGTTTGCCCGGCAAACTTGCTGCCTCAGCAATTGTATTGGTTTTCAAAATCGCAAGAATTAAAAAAAGTCCAGGACATAAACTTATTCGATTGCATCGAATGTGGCTGTTGCGATTACGTATGCCCCAGCCAAATACCATTAGTACAATACTACCGTTTTGCAAAAGCGGAAATTTGGAAGCAGGAGCGAGAAACTCAAAAGTCCGATATTGCCAGAGAGCGTCACGAATTTCGTCTATTTAGATTAGAAAGAGAAAAAGCAGAAAAAGCAGAACGTCATCGACAGAAAAAAGAAGCACTCAAGAACAAAGAAAATAGCAACATAACAGAACCAACAAAAACAAATGCCGACCCCAAAAAATCAGCAATCCTTGCGGCCATGGAACGGGTTAAAGCAAAAAAACAACAACAAACCGCACAACCAAAGAATACGGATAATTTAACTGATTCACAAAAAAAATTGGTTGCTGAAGCGGATGAGCGTCGTCGTCGACAACGCGCTCAACAAGCAATTGATACTAAAACCACAGACGCAACTAACAATAAAGGAACATCAGAATAATGAGCTTATACACCCCAAGCTCACCTCACTTTCATGCTAACAACAGTGTGACAGATATTATGCTGAAAGTGGTATACGCTTTAATACCAGGCATTATTTTTTACGTTATATTTTTTGGATTCGGAGTTTTATTTAATATTTTACTCGCAATTATTACAGCGTTGGGCTGTGAAGTCATCATGTTGAAATTGCGCGGTCGACCCATCGCACCCTTCGTTACTGATGGCAGCGCATTAGTTACAGCAGTTTTACTCGCCTTGTCAATTCCAAGCATTGCTCCTTGGTGGATAATTTTTCTGGGAACAGCTTTCGCCATAATTATTGCCAAACATCTGTATGGTGGACTGGGTTACAATCCCTTTAACCCAGCCATGGTAGGTTACGCCATGTTGCTCATTTCATTTCCCAAAGAGATGACTCGTTGGGCGCTGCCTAACAATTTAAACGACAATTATTTAGGACCCATTGACAGCTTTACCATGATGTTCTCCAACGCATCATCAGATGTTTTGGCATGGGATGCCATATCAGGAGCAACACCGTTAGACTATCTTAAAACTCAGTTAGGGCTCGAACAAAAACTTCCAGATATCATTCAATCCAGTGAAATTTTTGGCATTGTAAGTGGAACCGGCTTTGAATGGGTAAACCTGGCATTTCTTGTTGGTGGGCTCTGGTTGATAAAACAAAAAATTATAAGCTGGCAAATTCCCACGGCATTTCTAGCTAGCCTGACTGCCATTTCATTGGTATTTTTTCTTATTGACTCGGATCATTATGCAACACCTTTTTTTCATATATTTAGTGGCGCAGCTATTCTCGGCGCATTTTTTATTGCCACTGACCCCGTCAGCGCAGCAACCACTCCACGAGGTCGACTCATATACGGCGCTGGAATAGGGTTATTAATTTACATAATACGAACCTGGGGAGGTTATCCAGAGGCCGTGGCCTTCGCTGTTCTCATTATGAATATGTGTGCTCCTACAATTGATTATTACACCAAACCACTGACTTATGGCCATGGAAAGTAATAACATTAGCCAAAGTATCTTACGTGCTGGCAAAGCGTTGGCAGCTTTCGCTATAGTTTCCAGCGCATTAGTCGCCATTACTTTTTCCTTAACCAAAGACAAAATAATCGAGAATGAAAAAGAGGCATTGTTAAAATCATTAAATCAACTTATTCCTCAAAATGACTACGACAACAACTTACATTCTGACAATATACTGATTGACGCACCTACGTTAAATCACAGAAATAAAAAAATCACTGTTTATCGCGCTCGTAAAAACAATCAGCCTGTCGCCGCCATATTCAGTGTTATTGCGCCTGATGGTTACAACGGTGCTATTAAATTGCTGATCGCTATTAATTACGACGAGACTCTAGCGGGTGTTCGTGTGATTAAACACAAAGAAACGCCCGGCTTAGGTGATGCTATCGACATTCAAAAATCCAGCTGGATAAGCCAGTTTGACAATAAATCGCTCGTGCAGCCAGTGAGCAAAAATTGGCGCGTAAAAAAAGATGGCGGATCGTTTGATCAGCTCACGGGAGCGACGATTACACCGAGGGCAATTGTAAAAATAACCAAAAAAACTTTGTCATATTTTGGAACACACAAATCTAACGTTTTTAAGACAGGCTTAGAGAATGGATAATACGGATTATAAAAAACTGACTGCCAATGGTTTTTGGCATAACAACCCGGCACTCATTCAGTTGCTTGGCTTGTGTCCGTTATTGGCCGTCTCATCCACTTTTATTAATGCCTTGGGCTTAGGGATCGCAACAACTCTCGTCATGATTGGCTCTAATGTGACTGTTTCGCTCATCAGAAATAACATTAAACAAGAGCTGCGCATTCCTATTTTTGTCCTGATCATTGCTTCTTTTGTCACAATTATTGAATTATCCATGAATGCTTTCTGGCATGAGCTTTACAACATACTTGGCATATTCATTCCATTGATTGTTACCAATTGCGTGATTATTGCCAGGGTAGAGGCGTTTGCATCAAAGAATAACGTTTCCAGCTCTTTTATCGACGGATTAACAATGGGCCTGGGGTTCACTGTGGTCTTACTGCTATTGGGTGGTGCACGAGAAATTATTGGCCAGGGTACGCTGTTTAGCCAAGCGCATCTTATGTTTGGAGAGAGTTTTCGCGATTTGCAGCTCATAATTGTTCCTGACTATGGCGGCTTTTTATTGGCAATTTTACCACCAGGGGCGTTTATCGGACTTGGTTTGTTAATAGCCGTGAAAAATATCATCGAAAAGCAACGATTAGAGAAATTAGCACGCTGCACCCTAACTGGCCCCAACTCTAGCGAAGAAGTGTAAAACGTACTAATTTGAGAAACCTATCTGCTAATTCTGCAATGTACGGATTATTTAGCTTAAAATAATGTCGAATTTGTAACATGAACAAACAAAAGAGAACTGAGATATTTCGTCGCTTAAAAGCCGAAAATCCTACGCCAACAACTGAATTACATTATCAATCATCATTTGAATTACTTATTGCTGTGATGTTATCAGCTCAAGCAACAGATGTTAGCGTTAACAAAGCGACAGACAAATTATACCCAGTCGCCAATACCCCCGAAGCAATGATAAAACTGGGCGTGAACGGATTAAAAAAATATATTAAAACCATTGGTTTATTTAATACCAAAGCAAACAGTGTCATTAAAACCTGTAAAATTTTATTAAAAGAGCATAATGGCGAAGTACCACAAACCCGACAAGCCTTAGAAGCCTTGCCTGGCGTGGGAAGAAAAACAGCAAATGTTGTATTAAATACCGCATTTGGAGAACCAACGATTGCCGTTGATACTCATATATTTCGGGTGAGTAATCGAACCAAAATCGCCCCCGGAAAAACTGTGGATGAGGTGGAAAAAAAGTTGCTTAAATTTGTACCTGACGATTTCAAACTAGATGCTCATCATTGGTTAATACTTCATGGACGATATGTTTGTATAGCACGAAAACCACGGTGTGGTTCGTGCACCATAGAAGACTTATGTGAATTTAAAGACAAAACTGAAATATAACGATGCTTTTCTCCAATAACAGAACTGAAATGCGCCAACTCTTTTTTGATGCCTGGCAAAAAGAAAAAAAAGCGTTACCGCTTGAACCCATGGAACAAATTATTGTGAATGTAATTAAACCGCATCCTGAATATCATGCTTTTTTTGACAACACGGACAATAATTTGGATAAAGACTTCTCGCCAGAAATGGGACAAACTAATCCATTCTTACACCTTAGTATGCACATTTCGATTCACGAACAGCTTTCAATTAATCAACCCAAAGGAATCATGGAGGCGTTCAATCAGCTTTTGGAAACAACGCAGGATCCACATGAAGCCGAACATATTATGATGGATTGTTTAGGTGAAATGATTTGGAAAGCGCAAAGAGAAAACACTGCGCCAAATGAAGATCTATACTTATCATGCATTCAACAACAACTTCAACGTCAATAATGCTTCGTCTGCTTCTCTTAAGCATCTTAACTGCAGTATCAATTTGTTTATTAAATGCCTGCGCCGAAAACATTGATCAGACTAGCGATTGGGATAAAAATATTGCGTTGACCAAAGCCACAGATATTAACTCAAGTGCAAACATTGTCGAAATAAACCTGGAAGCTGTTGAAACAGACGTTGAACTTGAGCCTGGCGTAATTACAAAAATGTGGACCTACAATGGATTGTTCCCAGGGCCAATGATTGAAGCCAAAGTTGGCGATACGCTTATTGTAAACTTCACTAATAAACTTCCAGTTATGACAACCGTACATTGGCATGGCCTAGAACTACCAGCTAACATGGATGGCAGCATGTTAGCGCAATCCGGCATACCGGCAAATGGCGGCACTTTTAGGTACGAATTCAAGTTACTTAATGCTGCGACATATTGGTACCACCCCCACATCCAGTCAAATATTCAAGTTGAAAAAGGGTTGTATGGTGCATTAGTTGTGAGAGAGCCGGAAGTAGATAAACAACTTGCATTACCCAGCGAAGAAACCACCATTATTTTTGACGACATACTGCTCGATCAAAATGGGCAAGTCGCACCTCCGTCATACGAACAAATTCCGTTGGATCCAATTGCTAATGCAACCACTCAATTGAATGGTCGTGAAGGCGATGTTTTTTTAATTAATGGTAAGGCACTAAAACCCATTTCATCTTTAGGAGATGACTTACAAACGGTAAAGGTACATTCAGGCACACCTGTACGAATTCGATTAATAAATGCGGCAAATGCTCGCTTCTTTCGATTATCCATTCCCAATCACACTATTTATCAAATTGGTGGTGATGGTGGATTACTGACAGCCCCTGTCGCTAAACATCCCATTGAACTACTCGATACAACACAGCCGCTAAATAAAATCCGTGCGAGATCCATTCAAGCTCGTGATGGGGAGCCACTTGACCTAGCCTCCGATCCTGACCTCAAAAAGGGAATTATGCTCGTACCTGGTGAGCGTGGTGATATTGTTTTTACACCGAATGGAAATGCAGGTGAGTTTGTCAATTTGGAATGGCATTTCTTCCCACGTGGATATCATGGGGTAGAAGATGATGGCAATGGTAATCTGATAATCAATCACAATCATTCACCCGCTTTACAGTTACCCTTCAAAATATTGAAATTCGAATTTGATGAAAGCAGTGTTGCAGATCAAGGTACCTATATTCCGCCAACCAGCCTCCGTACAATTCCACTAATACAAACTTCAGCTTCAACAGCAACATTACCTATTAAGTTTGGGCATGGCCTACCGGATCCATCGACAGGCAATGTGAATTTCTTCGCGGCAATGAATCCAGACACTAAAATGGGCATACCATTTAGTATGGAAAACAACAATATTGACCTTTTTGCGCTTCACGCGAGTGTTGGCCAGACCTATATTTGGGAAGTTACTAACTTAACCCAGAGTGATCACCCATTTCATCCTCACGGATTTACTTTTCAGCACATCAGCACTCAATACATTGACAATATAGATACAACTCGGAATAGGACTGTGCCCGCGGATCAGCCTAATGAGTTAAAAGATACTATTAGAATACCGGCACGACCGGGTGCGAGAGGAACAAGTCGCACAGTTGTTAAACTGGCAGTAACATTTAGTGATCTTGGACGGGAAGGAACCGTTGATGCGTTCGGGAAACTACCCAGTTCGCAAAAATCGGGCGGGTGGTTCGTCCACTGCCATATATTGGAGCATTCCAATCGTGGCATGGGGACGTTTTTAAATCTACGATATAACTAACTAGTGGGTAATTTCTTCAGGCGCTTCCGCAATTGCTTTTTGACGCGCATTGCTATGTTTCATGAGTTTCAAGCAATCCCACTCTTGCTTGGAGATAACTTGTTTATTTCCATCGATATATTCGATAACAAGACTACCCATCCCCTCAGAATCATAAGCAACCAAACGAACTTTGAAAAGCTGCCCAGTTAAATTCGTATACCAATTGTTAATTATTGGACTATGTTGAATATGCATTTTCATTTCTCTTGTTTTATTTTAATTTTCCCGCCTAGGCTTTATATTATCAATCTAGAAACGGAAAATCAGCATTAGATGCAAGATTAAATGATAGATATTAATGCCAGATTAAATTAATTCGCATTATCAATGAGTTATACTCAATCTAGCTCCCACAGGACAGCTCCGATTAAAACCGCAAATGGACTTCAATCCCTTAAAGGAATAGGACCAAAAAGCGTTGAAAAATTGGAAAAGTTGGGCATAAAAAGCCCAACTGATCTGCTATTCCATTTGCCATATCGATATGAAGATCGCACTAAAATCAAGCCATTAGCTAGCATACAGCCCGGCGACAGGGTACTCATTCGAGGTACTATAGTGAATAGCAATTTGAAGCTTGGCCGACGCAGATCACTACTCATACGGATAACAGATGGTTGGCGATTCCTCACTCTGCGATTTTTCTACTTTTCAAATCAACAGAAAAATAGCTTCACCAACGACCGAGAGATCCTTTGTTTTGGTGAAGTTAGACGCGGGCCAGATTCCCTGGAAATGGTTCACCCAGAATACAGTTTTGATACGAATGACGATTCTTTGATATCTGAGCATCTAACGCCTGTTTACCCCACAACAGAGGGTATTCAGCAAAAATTCTTACGAAAAATTATCAAACAAGCCGTCAATCAGCTCAATCTGGGACAGAGCATCCTACCCGCTTTATTGCCCACATTAGTCGACCAACAACTGCAATTGCCAGAACTTTGTGATGCCATTTTGCAGTTGCACGAACCAACGCCCGAAATTAACACGACTGAGTTGCTTGAATTTAAACATCCTGCACAAAAAAGATTGATCTTTGAAGAATTACTCGCCCATCACTTGAGCATGAAACAACTTCGTAACATAGTAAAAAAACATCGCGCTCCGAATTTAACTAGTCACCCGAAATTAAGTAATACGTTTCAGGAAAATTTGCCGTTTCAACTTACTGCAGCACAACAACGTGTTATTAAAGAAATTCTTCTCGATCTGAAATTATCGCAACCAATGTTACGTTTAGTACAAGGGGATGTTGGCAGTGGGAAAACAGTTGTTGCTATGGCTACAGCTTTACAAGCCATTGAACACGGCTGGCAAGTTGCCTTTATGGCGCCTACCGAACTGCTCGCCGAGCAGCATTATGAAACATTTGTAAATTGGGCTAAACCATTAGAGATTGCAATCGGCTGGTTGTCTGGAAAAGTCAAAGGCAAACAAAGAAAGACCACACTAGAAGCACTTAAAAACGGTGAAACTCAATTATTGGTTGGCACACATGCTTTATTTCAAGCTGATGTTGAATACCATAATTTGGGTTTAGCAATTATTGATGAGCAACATCGATTCGGTGTGCATCAACGTTTGGCGCTAAAAGAAAAAAGTCAGGCAGACATCGTACCTCATCAACTCATCATGACTGCCACACCCATTCCACGCACATTAGCTATGACGGCATATGCTGACCTTGATATCTCCATCATTGATGAACTTCCCAAAGGCAGACAAGCCATAGAGACTGTGGTTATCCCAGACTCACGACGCGAGCAAATCATTCAACGTGTCAAAGACGCTTGTGAACAAGGAAAACAAGCCTATTGGGTATGCCCACTCATCGAGGAATCTGAATTACTCAATTGCCAGGCAGCCGAAAAAACAGCAGACGCCTTACGGCAACACTTGAGTAACTTAAACATCGGATTGGTCCATGGCCGCATGAAAAGCGAACAAAAGTCTCAGGTTATGTTAGATTTCAATCACGGTCATATCGATTTATTGGTTGCCACCACAGTTATCGAAGTGGGAGTTGATGTGCCAAATGCCAGCCTAATGATAATAGAAAACGCAGAACGATTGGGCCTATCTCAGTTACATCAATTACGCGGGCGAGTTGGTCGGGGCTCAGTAAAAAGTAGCTGTGTCTTACTCTATCAGGGTAAATTATCTCAAGTAGGGCATGAGCGACTTAGTATTATGCGAGAAACCAATGATGGATTCGCTATTTCTGAGCGAGATCTAGAGATCAGAGGTCCAGGGGAATTATTAGGCACTAAACAAACTGGTTTGCTACAATTGCGCATCGCTGACATCAGTCGCGATCAATACTTGTTCGAAAAAGTAGAGCAAGCAGCAAATATAATGACAAAAGAGAATCCAGAAAATATTGCACCATTGATCCGACGTTGGATTAATCAAGGTTTGCAATATGGCAATGTTTAATGAGCAACTTTCACCCAACATCGACGTGGCGCAGCAAGCACCCTTATTTTAAGAACCTTGCCCCAAAACCATTGCAACATTGGCTAACTGATCGCGAGTCTTTAACAAAAGCGATTATTCAAACATGCCCACAGAAATTTTCTGTTCGTGTGCTGGACGAAAGTTGGCAACAACCAACATACAATGAAGCCAGAAAACTTCAAATGAAACCCAATACGCTGGCTTATGTTCGACAGGTTCATTTATTTTGTGGCGATACCGCCTGGGTTTATGCGCGAACCGTTATTCCACAACCCTCTTTGCGAGGTGAGCTACAAAAACTCACCAAATTAGGCACTCAGCCTTTAGCGGCTGTGCTATTTGCAAACAAACACGTACAGCGTGGTGAGCTGGAAACAACCCAGCTATCAAAACAACATGCTAGTTATAAAACGGCCTTAACATTTTCTAAAAAATCAGCAGAGCTTATTTGGGGGCGACGCTCCCTATTCTTTGTGGCAAATAATCCATTAATGGTCAGTGAAATCTTTTTGCCTGAAATCCCGAAAAAGGCGACATTCTGATCATGCAATCCACCTTATCCACCAAGCAGCGCCTGCACGAATACAGTTTACTCATGCGCGTAGACAAACCCATAGGAATTTTTTTACTACTTTGGCCAACCTGGTGGGCACTTTGGATTGCAGGACAAGGATTTCCCGACCCTCTGGTTTTTACTGTGTTTACATTGGGCGTGTTTCTTATGAGATCAGCTGGTTGCGTTATTAATGATTATGCTGACAAAGATTTTGATGCACATGTGGAACGCACAAAACATCGACCACTTGCCGAAAAACGCATTGAACCCAAAGAAGCATTGTTACTTTTTATTGGCCTCTCCCTCACCGCCTTCGGTTTGGTTTTATTCATGAATGGACTTACCATCGCCATGTCATTTGTTGGTGCCATCTTGGCAGCTAGTTATCCTTTTATGAAACGTTTCACCCATTTACCTCAAATTATATTGGGAACCGCTTTCGCGTGGGCGGTGCCCATGGCATTTGCCGCACAAACAGGATCCGTACCCGTGGTAGCGTGGTTACTCTTTTTCACCACAATTATATGGACAACCGCTTACGACACAATGTACGCCATGGTTGATAGAGACGATGATTTAAAAATCGGAATTAAATCCACAGCCATATTATTTGCTCAATACGATCGACACATAATTGGCGTCCTACAATTACTCACACTTTGCCTGTTATTCATCATTGGTATTTATCTTCAGCTTGGTAGCTTATACTATATCGGACTTTTCACCGCCTTTATGCTTGCTTTGTATCAACAATATTTAATCTATGATCGTAATAAAAAGCATTGTTTTAGTGCATTCTTAAATAATCACTGGTTTGGTGCTGCAGTATTTGGCGGAATATTTTTTAATTACCTATTGCTCTAAATAAATCGGATTGTTCATGTTTGGTATCACTGAGATAGCTGCTGTACTTGTGGGTTTTGGCCTTTTAATATGGGGAGCAGACCGCTTTGTCGCTGGCGCGGCGGGCATGGCAAGAACACTTAACGTCTCAGCCTTGATAATTGGTCTGGTGATCGTCGGTTTTGGTACTTCCGCACCCGAAATGCTGGTGGCCGGTGTGGCAGGCTGGGAAGGCAACACTGGCTTGGCAATTGGTAATAGTCTTGGTTCAAATATTACCAATATTGCACTGGTACTCGGCATCACCGCTGTCATTTGCCCTCTCACTATTCATTCAGATTTATTGAAACGTGAGTTCCCTGTTTTATTTTTAATAATGGGGTTAGTTTTAATCCTTTTTATTGATCTAGACCTTGGGCGTATCGATGGCATTATCCTACTTACTGGTATGCTGGCATTTATTGGCTGGATGATTCATCTTGGAAAACAAGATCAAAACAGTGATCCCCTGCAGGAAGAATTTGCTGAAGAAATCCCTGACGAACTCCCCATTGGTAAAGCAATTTTCTGGGTAGTGATCGGATTAATTGTATTACTCGTGGGTGCGAGAGCGGTTGTCTGGGGAGCCGTAGCCATCGCTCAAGCTTATGGCGTTAGTGATTTAATTATTGGCCTTACTATTGTTGCAATTGGTACAAGCTTGCCTGAGCTAGCAACCACTATCATGAGCGCGAAAAAAGGTGAAGATGATATTGCGATTGGCAACATCATTGGCTCGAACATGTTTAACCTTCTCGGCGTTTTGGGAATACCCGCAGTAATTCACCCAACGGGATTTGAGAGCAGCGTTTTAATTCGAGATATGTCCTTAATGATCATGCTTACCATAGGCATTTATATCATGGCCAAAGGGCGGCTTGGCAAACTTGGCGAAATAAACCGAATTGAAGGTGCAACTCTGGTAACCATTTATTTCGCCTATCTCGGTTTATTATTTTACATGGCGTAAATTAAAACGATTATAATCCACTAAAATAAATTCCTGTTACGTAAAAAAATCATGCAACAGATTCTTGATAAAGCCAAAAAAACTCGAATTGTCATCTTTGATGTCGATGGCGTGCTAACAGATGGCCGCTTATACATCACAGAAAGTGGTGAAGAAATTAAGGCATTCCATTCGCGAGATGGCCACGGCATGAAAATGTTACAAAGCACCGGCATAGAAATCGGAATCATAACCGGACGCACTTCCAACATTGTCAGCCACAGAATGGGGGAACTGGGAATTAAACACGTTTATCAAGGCCGCCGCGATAAACTGCCAGCATTTCAAGAACTGCTAACAAAACTTAATTTATCAGCAGATGAAACCGTATTTGTTGGAGATGATGTCGTAGACCTCCCTATTATGGTCCGAGCAGGATTATCTGTTGCAGTATCTGACGCTCACCCACTGGTAAAACAATATGCTCATTGGCAAACAAACAATCCTGGCGGAAAAGGTGCTGCCCGCGATGTCTGTGAACTAATTATGCAGGCACATGGAACACTGGAAAACCAAATGAAAAAATACACTGACTAAGCCCTATTTCAATTTCATATTTGGTCGCTATTTGACCTCTACAATTCTAAAACTGATGACTAAGCAAATAAATAGCCAAATTATTCCAACTTTTAGCGAATAATCGTTCAATATTGGATTTTTTTTTGATAAAGTTCGCATCGAACATTGATTACGCCAAATTTGGCGCTAATAATTAACAGTGATTCAATTAAATGAATGCGCTAACCCAAACTTCAAACAGACAATGACGAATTGGAAACTTTTCAAATTAATCAAAGGTTTCTCGTTAAAAAAATACATTTTTCTTTAAATTAAACGTAAAATATTAACCATCTTTAGCAACCTATGAGTGTAACCGAGTGAAACAAAGCTTACAGCTGCGTTTGGGACAACATCTAACTATGACGCCGCAGTTGCAACAGGCTATTCGCTTGCTGCAGCTCTCAACCGTCGAACTTCAAAGCGAAATTCAAGAAGCACTGGAAAGCAACCCAATGCTTGAAGAAGGCCCTGATGAAAATGCAAATGAGGGCAGCGGCGCTTCTAATGAAGAAAAGCGTTCAGAAACTAGCCAGAACGACAATACGCCTGATCCCGTATCTGAATTTGAAGTAAAAGATTCTTCTTCCGAATTGCAAAGTGACTCAATGCCTTCTGATCTTCCTGTCGATAGCTCTTGGGAAGACACATATGACTACAGCTCAACAACTCCAAGCACTAATTACACAAGTAGCGAAGACGGTTTACGAGATTTCGAAAATAAAAGCGCGATTGAAGACTCCTTGACAGATCACTTGCTTTGGCAAATGAACCTCACCCCATTTTCTGAAATTGATCGAGCGATTGCATCTTTAATCATTGATTCCCTTAATGAAGACGGTTATCTCGCAACCCCGCTGGAAGAAATTTGGCAAGAACTGAAAGAAGAAGAAACAGAAGTCGAATTTGACGAAGTTGAAGCTGTGCTTCACCGCATACAAAATTTTGATCCACCAGGCATTGCAGCTAGAGACTTGAGAGAAAGTTTAAAATTACAGTTAGCTCAGTTAAATGGCGTGGATATTCCTTGGCACATAGAAGCAGTTCGACTTATTGAGCAGCATTTCGATTTATTAGCAAATCGCGATTTCAATTTGCTTATGCGACGCATGAAGCTCACTGAGGATAAATTACGGCAAGTTGTAGAACTCATACACACGTTAAATCCACGTCCCGGTAGCCAAGTGGCATCATCAGCGCCAGAATATATAATTCCAGATGTTTATGTTAAAAAAGAAAAAAATACATGGCGCGTTAGCTTAAACCCAGATACCACGCCAAAATTAAATATCAATTCCATGTACGCGGGTTTGATACAAAGAGCGGATAAGAGTCCCGACAACACTTATATGCAAGGCCAACTTCAAGAGGCAAGATGGCTCATTAAAAGCTTGCAAAGCAGAAACGAAACACTGATGAAAGTTGCAACCTGCATCGTTGAGCGCCAAAAGGCATTCCTCGAACACGGCGAAGAAGCCATGAAAGCACTGGTACTACACGATGTTGCTGAAGAAGTGGGTATGCACGAATCAACGATTTCACGAATAACAAACAAGAAATACATGCATACGCCCAGAGGTATATTCGAATTAAAATACTTCTTTTCAAGCCACGTAAGTACTGCTAGTGGTGGCGAATGTTCCTCAACGGCTATTCGTGCACTAATTAAGAAATTAATTGCTGCCGAAGAACCCAAAAAACCGCTAAGTGACAGTAAAATAGCGAAAATTTTATCTGACCAAGGTATTAACGTCGCACGTAGAACTGTCGCCAAATATCGCGATGCTATGTCCATTCCGCCTTCAAATGAGCGAAAGCGACTAGCCTAGTAAATCCTAAGGAGTACCCGCAATGCAAATCGATCTTTCAGGTCACCATATAGAACTCACTGACTCTATGCGAAGTTACGTTAACGAAAAAGTCGGTCGTTTAGAAAAGCACTTTGATCGTGTTACCGATGCACATGTTGTGCTGAGTGTAGAAAAACAAACACAGAAAGCTGAAGCAACAATTCATGTCAAAGGTAATAAAATTTTTGCCCATGCGGAAAATGAAGATATGTATGCCGCAATTGACTCGCTGGCAGATAAGCTTGATCGACAAATCATTAAACATAAAGAAAAAACCAAGAAACATCATCGTGGCCGTGTAGATCAAGTAGAATCCCAAGACGATTCTGATGTAATATAAGTACGATATTTAAAGTAATTACAAAAAAGCAATAATATTTAGAATGATGAACTTTGCTGATCTTATTAGTATTGAAAGAGTCGCTTGTGGCGTAACCTGCAACAGTAAAAAACGCGCTCTAGAAATCCTCAGTCATTTAGTCTGTGATAATAATGACGACATTAATCAAAACGAAGTTTTTGAAAGCTTAATCGCCCGAGAGCGGCTCGGAAGCACAGGTCTTGGAAAAGGAATTGCCATTCCTCATGGGCGTTTAAAATCTGGCACACAAACCATCGCCGCATTTATTCAATTAGAAGAAGGTGTTGATTTTGACGCGCCAGATGGCGTTGCAGTTGACATGCTATGCGCGTTAATGGTGCCAGAAGTTTGCTCTGATGAACATTTACAGGTATTAGCCGTTTTATCAGAAATGTTTTCCGATAAAACGACTCGGGAAAAACTGAGATCAGCAAAAGAAGCAAAGGAAATCTACGAAATACTCACCTCACAACGTGAAAATAACCACTGATCAAATCACACAATATTTTCAAGAATCTTCCTCATTTCGCCAGGTACATTATGCCTCTTACCCCGGCAACCCTAATAGCCAATGTGAATTAATAGGTCATCTCAATCCCATAAGACCATTTAAAATACACATAGTTGGTAAAGATGAGCTAGCCTACCTCTCCGCTTTAGATCCTGATACCCAATTCGACTTTATCGAACAGCTCTCTTCAAATCATGCTTCATTCTTGATTTTAGAAAAAAGCCTCGAGACCCCGAAATTTCTTTTCCGGCAGCACAAATTGCGAATTATGGAAAGCAAGTTTTCACATTCTGAGTTAAAACAACAGATTGCCGAAGAGCTAACTGAGAAATTTGCTGAACGTGCGAGTTTGCACGGCACATTTGTCGCGGTATTCGGAAAAGGGATTTTAGTTATGGGCAATTGCGGCGTGGGGAAAAGCAGCTTACTTGTCAGTTTATTATCCAAAGGTCATTTGTGGATAGCTGACGATTCACCATTATTTTATCTATCCTCATCAAACCAAATCGTCGGACATGCTCCAGAGATATTATCTGAATTCGTGCACATTAAAGGCATTGGACCAATCAATCTGGATCAAATGTATGGTCGCGCTTGTCGCTTACCCTCACATCCGCTTGCAGGTGTGGTTCATCTAAGTAACAATACTGATATTGAAAACAAAGACATATCTGCATACACACAAGATGATAGATTTAATTTATTTGATAGAAAATTTCCACGATGGAATTTCTCATCATCGCAATCTAATCTTTGTGATTTAGTTGAATGTTGTGCTAAAAATCTAATTCTTAAGGACTGGAAATACAACAGCGCAGACGGACTGGAAAATGCTTTAACCAACGCGCTAACAGATTAATACCCGGATACTTTATGAAACTCTCAGATCGCGCTCATCACCGCCTATTAAATCACTGCAAATATTAGATCACGAACTATTCAATTCATTTAGAGGCAAAGGTGAAACTATACATAATTAGCGGCCTATCAGGCTCAGGAAAAAGTACCGTTCTTCATGTATTGGAGGATATGGGCTTTTTCTGCATTGATAATCTACCCATTGGCCTACTCTCGAATTTTGCAGCGCAAATGGTAAGTACCCCAGAAAAATTTTATGAGTTTGCTGCCGTTGGCATTGACGCAAGAAACCGATCATCTGAACTAAAACGATTTCCAGCAATACTGGAAGGTCTAAAAGGGGCAGATTTGCATTGTGAAGTTATCTTCCTTGATGCTGAAGATAATATCTTAATCAAACGATATAGCGAGACACGTCGTAAACACCCACTGACCCAAGAAGATGTTTCCTTGGGTGAAGCGATTAAACAGGAACGAGAATTACTGGATCCTATCTCACGTGAGGCCGACCTATATTTACAAACAAGCCACACCAATTTACATCAATTAAGGGATTTGATTAAAGAACGTCTCAATCACTTTGGCACTAAAGTTTTATCACTTCAGTTTCTCTCCTTTGGTTTCAAACACGGCCTACCAGTGGATGCCGATATTGTTTTTGATGTGCGTTGCCTACCAAATCCATATTGGATTCCCGAGTTACGCGAACACACCGGCAAAGATCAACCCGTTATTGATTTTCTAGAAAAAGAGCCCATGGTTAATGACATGTTTAATGACCTAAAAAACTATGGTGAGCGCTGGATCCCTCGAATTAAAGACGCCGATAGAACTTACTTAACAATTGCTATTGGCTGCACTGGCGGACAACATCGTTCAGTTTACCTAACAGAACGACTCACAAAATATTTTCAAAATACTTACGAAGTACTGGCAAGACACCGAGAACTTGAATGACCATTAGTGTATTCATCATTACTCACGAAAACGTTGGCCATGCATTGCTTGAAGCTGCAATAAATACCTTAGGCTTTTGCCCCTTATCAGCTGAAGTACTTTCAATTCCACTCGATTGCGATATAGATGCAGTTACGCGCCTTGCAGAACGAAAAACCCATGAGCTTGATAACGGCGACGGCGTACTTATCCTTACAGATATTTATGGATCTACGCCAGCCAATATTGCCTGCACATTAGACGAGAAAGAAAACGTACGTGTTGTTTCTGGTATCAATTTACCCATGTTAATACGTGTTTTAAATTATCCCAATCTTGAACTGGATGAACTTTCACTAAAAGCAGTCAGCGGCGGCAGAGAAGGAATCATGGATTGTATTTCTCATATTCGTGAATAACGTGATCACGAGTTAAGCTTACGAAGTCTCGCAAACCACAAAAAACTCTCTTCATAGACGCACAATATCGTATTTGTCACAATCTGAGCTATATGCCATAGCAAAACATATTACTCACAATATCCAAATTGCTATGTTAAACTTCATTTGTTAGCTATACAGAAAAATCAAAAAAAACTAGCACAAATGAAAACTAAATCAAAAAATCGCATCGTTTTTTCTTTATTTTTTTTCACCTTCCTGCTTTTCGCATGTAAACACGATGAATCCGAGAAAATAGTCGCCAATAACCCACCTAGCATCATTAATCCACAAAATCTGAGCATTACCAGCAACTCAAAAACTGTTACTACTATTAAAGCACTCGATGCTGATAATGATAGTTTAAACTTTACAATCTCAGGTGGCGCAGATGCCAAGCAATTTGTTATTGATTTTCAAACAGGCGTATTAAGTTTTAATGAAGTACCAAATGTAATTGGGCCGACTGACACAGATAAAAATACTATTTACGATGTCGAAGTTTCTGTCAGCGATGCAACTTCCACCACCACACAAACGTTTAAGATTTTTGTTCAGCCTATTCCCATTGAATTTGATCAATCTGACTATGACAAAGCAAACGTTGTACGAGGTGGACGGCTTTATGATAATTGGTGGAGGGAGAAAAATGTTTCCAAGCCCTCAAGTGACAACCCGATATGGGAGAAAGTTCTAGAACGATTTCCTGAAAACACAATAAACAATGAGAATCAGTGGCGCTGCAAAGAATGCCATGGCTGGGACTATAAGGGTCATTCTGGTACCTATAATGAAGATAGCGATCACTATACAGATATCCCAGGATTAAGCAAAACGAATTTACAATATAACGTAAAAAATATCTTTTTCGCGATTGTAAACGGCAGCGTTAATTATGGATCTATTAACGAGATATCACACCAATTTACGGGCTTAGACTTGTTAAACCTGGCTGATACATATGACCTCACAAAATTTATATTCCAAATTGCACGCCTCAGCGAAACTAATACCTTCGAAGGTAACAAATCAAAAGGTGTAGAGATATTTAATAACATCCCCAACGACAATAATAGAAGCTGCACCTATGTAAGCTGCCATACAGAATCGAGTTCATTAACACCCTCATTAGAGCAAATCATTAACCTTGCATTCCAAGACCCAAATAAATTTTTACACAAATTAAGGTTCGGCTCGCCAGGTACTAACATGCCGTCTGGAATGAACAAGAATGATGCAGAAGATGTTTTAGCGTTTGTTGCTGCAGGTGCAAGCTCAACGAACACAACTGAAAGCGACTTTCATCAGCAAACCTATGACAATACAACCCGAGATGATGTCGTATTAGGTGGTAAGTTATATGACAATTGGTGGTCTGTAACCAGTGATGTGGATACCCCAATAAATACTCATCCACTATGGCCAATGGCAAATTCAACCATGAGCAATGAAGATACCTGGCGATGCCAGGTTTGCCACGGATGGGACTACCGAGGCAATAATGCGATAGGTATGGGTGCTATTGTCAATACCACAAATTACAACGTGCAAGCAAAATCCCCTTTGGAAACCTACAAATATCTGCAATCGAACACAAACCACGGCTTCAATAGCCAATTTTCTTCGACTGAATATTATGCGCTAACGAAATTCATCATGACAATTCGTGAAGAATTTAATATGAGTCAGTCAACGTCTCACTTCATCAATAACGCAACGCGACTTGTAAAAAATAATACGGATATCAATATTGGTAAATCATTGTATGAAACGACTAATACAATGTCTTGCGCATCACTTTCTTGCCACGGCATGAATGGCAAAGGAATTAACTTAGCTGATGCAAATCAACCTACCTTTTCTACCGCATATCTTCACAATATTGCACTGGAAGAGCCATGGAAATTTGTTCATAAAATTCGTTTTGGTTTACCCGACACGTCTGCCATGCCGCCACTTTTTAGCGCAAATGACTCAGCAATAAGTTCGATACAATCTGCAGCAAACATTTTGGCCTACGCACAAACTGAACTGTCGCCCGATGTTCGGCGTGGTGGCCTCCTCTATGACAACTGGCAAAATGTTGATGGCGTAAAATTACAATTTGCCTCTGGACGGAATCAATCATGGATTGCCAGCATGGGCACAAGCAATACCTCACTCGTCTCTAACCGAGAAACTTGGCGATGTGTAACTTGTCATGGCTGGGATTATCAAGGTGCAGAAGGTGAATTTAATGGAGATCATAATTATTTCTCCAACATTTTGGGTTTTATCCCCACCCTCAACACAAAAAATAAAGATAAAAGTTATATCGTAGATCTTATTAAAAACGGTGGAATTAATGCGCCGATTAAAGATCATGACTTTGGCCGATTTTTAAGTGATGTGGATATTTCAAATCTCGCCAGTTTCATTCTCGATCAAGATGAAGGCGTACCTAGTTCAGTAAACGACTACGAGGACTATTTACGTAATGGTGACCCCAGTAATGGGAAAATTATTTACGAATCTTTTAACGAAGGAAATTGCGTTTTTTGTCATGGACCTAATGGCACATCGGTTTCAGGAGTGCATCTATCTGAGATTGCAAACAATCATCCACAAAAACTATTGCAAAAGGCCCGCTTCGGACAGCCAGGAACTGGAATGCTACCCAGCAATTTAAATTTTAATGGAATGAATCTTCAAGATGCCAGTGATGTATTGGCATATACTAAAACCCTACCTTGAAAAACCACACAACCTTTATCATCAATTTGATTTTTCAATGACATTAATTAGTAGGGTATTATTCGATTCAATCAAACGAAATAATCGATCAATATTTGGATGTGCGCCCGGCGTTTCTCTCGCCGAATCCACATGTTCCGCGAATAAATCTAGACCAATCCGAGCAGCTTGCGGTGTGAGCTGATCAAATTCCTGCTTCAAATAATTATAAACGGCAACCGAACCCGATTTACCTGGTACATTTTCAATCGTCGCCACTGGATGAGAACTTATATCATCCCATAATTCAATATGTGCAATATGTGAAATGTCCGGTAATGTTTTTAGATTACTTTCAAATTGGCTCATTTTAAATTCCTTCAAACCTATTGTTTGGTCTGTTTGTCCAGTATTTTACAGAAAGCTATCACCTTGTGGAAATTCTCAGCTGAGTGTAGTGCTTGTTTCGTGTAGAATAATTAGAAAAATGCCTCCTGTTCAACATCCATCGATTAAGCAATCACCAAAGCTTGCTTTTTAGCCTGGAGTAACAATAATGGTTACGCAACCTGTCACAATCGTCAATAAACTTGGTCTGCACGCGAGAGCTGCTGCCAAATTCGTTACACTTGCTGCACAGTTTGAATGCAAAGTGCAATTGGAACGTGGCACACGTTGTGTCAACGGAAAAAGCATCATGGCCGTTATGTTGTTAGCTGCAAGCAAAGGAACCGAATTAAACATCATTACTTGTGGGGAAGATGAACAACAAGCAGCAAATATTCTGACTGAACTGGTAAAAAATCGGTTTGATGAAGCAGAGTAAACCCAAAATACCCGATGGACGAAAATACACATACTCAACAAATTCTTGAAGATGTCCAACGCCTTCTTATTGAAGGCAAGACCGGTAGCACCACAGAACAACTCAACGCCCTTCACCCCGCAGAAATAGCACACGTATTAGAAGCATTACCCCATGATGAACGGATCACTGTATGGGAGCTTATCGATCCAGACAATGCGGGTGATGTACTCAAATTCGTCAATGACGAGGTTCGCAGTCGCCTCATTGAACGAACCCCCAATGAAGACTTGGTTGCTGTTACCGAATCACTGCCTGCTGATGATTTAGCCGACATTCTGCCCGACTTACCAGAAAACGTTATAAGCCAATTGTTGCACGCTATGGATCAACAAGACAGACTTCGACTTGAATCCATATTGCAGTATCCAGATAACACCGCAGGTGGGCTAATGAGCATCGACAGTGTGACGATTCGTCCCGATGTCAACCTAGATGTTATTCAACGCTATATTCGATTTCGCGGTGAATTACCGGATAACACTGACACATTATTTGTGGTTAACCGAGAAGATAAATTATTGGGCGCCTTACCTCTGAGCTACCTTTTAACCAAAGATCCTGAACTTACCGTAGCCGAAGTTTATAAACCAGAAATCAAACCCATTAATGTAAACACTGATGAGCATCAAATAGCACAGTTGTTTGAAAAACGCGACTTGTTGTCCGCACCGGTCGTAGATGATAACCAAAAGCTACTCGGCAGAATCACCATTGATGACGTAGTAGATGTCATCCGAGACGAAGCGGAACACTCAATCTTAAGCCTCGCCGGCTTGGATGAAGAAGATGACATGTTTGCTCCAATAGTTCGTAGTACACGAAGGCGCTCCGTCTGGCTCGGCATTAATCTTCTAACAGCATTGTTAGCATCGTGGGTTATTGGTCTATTCAGTGCCACCATCGAACAAATGGTAGCGCTCGCTGTACTCATGCCGATAGTTGCCAGCATGGGGGGCATTGCAGGCAGCCAAACCTTAACATTGATGATTCGAGGCATTGCAATTGGCCAGGTTGGTAAAACGAATGCCATGCGCCTCATGAATAAAGAATTTTCTGTCGGTCTTTTAAATGGCGTACTTTGGGCGTGTATCATTGGTACACTTGCCTTTCTGTGGTTTAACGATCTGCAACTCGGAATTGTATTAGGCTTCGCAATCCTCTTTAATTTAATTGTTGCCGCCATTGCTGGTGCAACAATTCCATTAATTTTACAACATTATGGCGCTGATCCTGCACTTGCGGGAGGGGTTGTTCTAACCACGATAACAGACGTTGTCGGATTTTTCGCATTTTTAGGTCTAGCTGCGGTGTTCTTACTATGATATATCTATTCAATTGTCAGTTTCTTAAGTTAAATTTCTTAACGGTTTTATTCTTATCTTTCTTCATTGTTGGCTGCCAAACAGAAAACAAAGAACCTAGCACCCAAAGCACTACCGCATCATCAATTGCGCTTCAGCCCATATTTACTAATTTAACATTTGATGTCCCAATTGCCATGCTGCAATCAAGCAACGGACAATGGTTTGTTGTGGAACAAAATGGAAAAATTAAAACTTTTAAAACTGGCGATACTTCTACAAACACTTTTATCGACCTAGCAGAAAAAGTAGATTTCGGTGGAGAAAAAGGACTTCTCGGAATGGCATTGCATCCTGAGTTCCATAGCAATGGAATTTTCTTTGTTTCTTATAGCAATAATTCAGGCAATTCAAATCTTTCCAGATTCCAATCAAACAATTTGGTTGTTGATGCTAACTCTGAAAAAACTATTTTGACCGTCGATCAACCTTACTCAAATCATAATGGTGGCCAGATTACGTTTGGCCCCGACGGATTCCTTTATTTTGGACTAGGCGATGGTGGTGCTGCAGATGATCCTCGTGGCCACGGTCAAAACAAGGAAACGTTACTCGGCTCCATTATCAGGATTGATGTTAATAATTCGGATACCTATGAAATCCCTGCAGACAATCCTTTTGTCGGTAAGCCCGGGAAAGATGAAATCTATGCCTATGGATTACGTAATCCATGGCGCTGGAGTTTTGACAAAAAAACAGGGGAACTCTGGTTAGCTGATGTAGGACAAAACGAATGGGAAGAAATCAACATCATTAAATTGGGTGGTAATTATGGTTGGAACAGTCTTGAGGCCAACCATTGCTTCGTAGAGAGTAATTGCGATAAGTCTGGATTTATATCTCCCATTTTTGAATACAGTCATAATGAGGGACGCTCAGTCACCGGAGGTTATGTTTATCGAGGCACCGAAATGCCTAACTTAAACGGTCATTATTTTTATGCAGATTATGTTTCAGGAAACATATGGAGTTTAAGGAAAAATGCGGATTCGAATTATACCAACACCTTGCGCATAAGCAGTAATATTCACATAGCATCATTTGCTGAAGATTTGCAGGCAAATCTTTATGTCATCGCCCATCAATCGGGAAAAATTTTTAAAATCATCGAGAAAATTGAAACACCATGATTCGAACTCTTTCTATTATTCTGCTTACATTACTACAGTGCAATATTGTTTTTTCAGAAACATTAATTCCCATTGCTAAATTCTCCGAATCCAACAAATCAGTGTGGGAAAATCATAGTTTTAAAGGCGACACTCGTTATTCTTTCATTTTGGATGAAGGCATTACTGTATTAAAAGCTGAAAGCAATCACAGTGCGTCTGGATTAATTAACAAAACTCGTGTGGATTTAGAAAAAACACCTTACCTTAACTGGCGCTGGAAAGTTGACAAACCCCTGTACCGGCTTGCAGAAAATTTTAAAGAGGGCGACGACTTTGCTGCTCGAGTTTACATCATTGTCGACGGCGGTGTTTTTTTCTGGAATACACTGGCACTAAACTATGTCTGGTCAAGTTCTCAACCGGCGGGATCCCTATGGGATAACCCATTCACTAGCAACGCAAAGATGATAGCCGTTCAAAGTGGCGACAAAAAAAGTGGAAGCTGGCAGGTAGAAAAGAAAAATGTGCGAGAAGACCTTCGCCGAGCTTATGGTAAGGATATTCGAATTATTGATGCAATCGCTATTATGACTGACACTGATAATTCCGGACAAAAAGCCACTGCATACTATGGCGATATTTACTTCTCAAATAACTAAGCCGTAAGCCCGCTATTTTTTTATATATTGTCGGTAGAGACGAATCAATAGTAGCGAAAACGGTACACTGTGCCAAAACAAATCAAAGATATCCATTGCTTTGCTTAATTCACCAGAAGATAACATCCTCAACTTTTGCACCAAATGTGGCTCCGGTTGAAATGGAGCAAATAAAAGAAAAATGCCAACAACAGCCAACAATGGCAAAGGGATGTTATCTATCCATTTCATAATTCAACCTTCAATAATGATCTGATTTCTAACGAAATTACTATAAATGCCTAATTCGCTAATACTGACAACGAATTGTCATAATCTTCCTGTGCAACACTCAACATCTACTATACTTAGTGTAGGAGGACCATGTTTTTACAAAGGAGTATTCCCATGATTGATAAAGACGACGTAAAAGTTGACACAATTGCTTGTAAAATTTGCCTGGAAGAAATTCCCGATAGCGTTAATCAAAATGCCGAAGCAGATGAATATGTATCAAATTACTGCGGCTTAGAATGCTATGAACTTTGGCGTGCCAAAGACACGGAAGAAGATACTGAAGAATCTAAGTAAATTCTAAGTTTCATTGACTTCTTTGTATTTTCTTCCGAGCACATACGCAGTGATTATCATTATTAAAATGAGTAAAACAATCGGAATATTGGTAAATACTGCGTAGGGTGTCATACCTTTCATCGGCTGAATTTCACCCGTAAGCACATCAACTTCAAATTGAGGTGATTTTGCTTCTATGTCACCTTTATCATTAATTATTGCAGAAACTCCCGTATTTGTTGATCTCAACAAATATCGAGCGGTTTCCAATGATCGCATTCGCGCAATCTGCAGATGTTGTGGTGCGGCAACCGAATCACCAAACCAGGCATCATTACTTGCATTTATTAACAAGGTCGCCTCCGGTAAAGCGTCAATCACTTCTTCACCAAACACATCTTCATAACAAATTGAAATACCAACCTTTTGGCCAACAAGTGTTAATAGTGGTTTTTCCTGTCGACCAGAAACAAAGTTGGACATGGGAATTTCCAGGAAGGTAACAATACCCCCTAACCATTCTTTTAAAGGCAAGTATTCGCCGAAAGGTACCAAATGTTTCTTTTCATAAAAACTTTCTGCCAAACCCAAACTCAGCATAGCATTAAAATATTCATCTTCCCGCTTGTTGTACACGGGCAAACCAACCAGTAATTCTGAGCTGTTCATTCTCGCTTCTTGCGCCAAATTCTTTAAAAATGGAACAACCTGATGATAAAGCGCTGGTATTGCTGTCTCAGGCCAAATAACTAAATCACTACTCCAATTTTCACGACTTAATCGAGTGTATAAATCCATTGTAGGTTTACGCTGCTGAGGTAACCATTTTTTGTCTTGTGCAATATTGCCTTGAATCATACTCACTGTGAATGGCTCATTTGTTGGCTCGCTCCAGGCAATCGTTTTAAAGAATCCTGGAATGATCCATAGCAAACATAATGTCGGTAAAACTGTTTTAGCGGCAGACATGCCTGATAGAATCCAATAAACCAGCAATCCCGCACTCAAAACTAAAGCAAAAGAAATACTGTAAACCCCAAATAAAGGTGCGAATCCACTAATAGGCATATCTATTTGACTATAGCCAATCGTTAGCCACGGGAACCCCGTGAACAACAATCCTTTAATCCATTCAAACAAAACCCAGAAGGCGGGAATAATTAATAAGTATTCTCTTGCTAATTGGTGTTTACCCGAACTTGAAAATCGACGCGCAAAGAAACCTGTGATGGCCGGAAATAACGAGTAAAACATAACGAAAATTGTTGTTAGTGCAATTGCTAACGATATATCAATTCCGCCGAATTGATTAATGCTAATATGGATCCAAGAGACACCGATACCAAACATTGCTAAACCGTAAATCCAGCCTCTAAAAAATGCCCTGCGACTGGAAACACCAGACCAAGTCAGCATTAGCAACATAACTGAAATTAACGCTAATAAAGGGAGATGAAACGGCGCAAAAGCATAAGGCATCAATACACCGGCAATCACTGCCAAGACATCGCCTTGCCAGCTTTGTAACATTTTTAATTTAGTGTTCACGGGATTTTGTTTTTTGTTGAGAACCAGCTGAAACTTGCTCGCCTATTGTTATTTGTAATAAATGAATTCTACGGTTATCCGCCCGCAGTACAGTAAAATGAAAATCTTCAATATCAACCGCCTCTCCGCGAGCCGGCAAATGACCAAAGGCTTTTAATACCAAGCCACCAATAGTGTCAAACTCATCTTCATCCAATGAGGTTTTAAAATATTCATTAAATTCATCAATGGGTGTTAGTGCTTTTACCGAAAAATGATCATTGCTATACTTTAAAATATACGTATCTTCATCGATATCATATTCATCTTCAATTTCACCAACAATTTGTTCAAGTACATCTTCGATCGTAACCAAACCAGAAACACCACCATATTCATCCACAACAATAGCCATGTGATTTCGATTAGAACGAAATTCTTTTAATAAAACATTTAATCGCTTACTTTCCGGAATAAAAACCGGTGTTCGCATAACATCTCGAATATCAAATTTATTATCATTCGATTGGGCAAAATAAGCCAACATATCCTTGGCTAAAAGTATGCCCTCTACTTCATCTCGGTTTTCGCCGATAACCGGGAAACGTGAGTGACCCGACTCTAATATGGTTGGTAAAAACTCTTCGGGAGGCACATCCCGATTGATGGTCTCCATTTGCGACCGTGGCACCATAATATCCCGCACATGCATTTCTGAGACTTGCATGACGCCTTCAATCATGGCCAATGAATCTTCGTCTAATAGGTTTCTTTGTTCAGAATCGCGGAGTAAATCCACAAGTTGTTCGCGGTCCCGAGGTTCACCGGTAAGGGCCTGACTTATTTTCTCAAACCATGTCCGGCCATCGGAACCGCTGCTCGATCGGTCTTCTTTCATTATTTTTTAAGGTCTTCCTCTTCTAAATACGGATTAGCATAACCAAATTGACTAAGAATTTCTATTTCTTTAGTCTCCATTTCATTTGCGTCGTTGTCGTTTAAATGATCATAACCCAACAAATGCAATACACCATGCACAACCATGTGAGCCCAATGGGCATCGATCTTTTTTTCCTGCTCTAAAGCTTCTTTTTCAACCACCGATGGACAAATAATAATATCCCCTAGTAAATTAATGCCGACTTCATCAGGAATATCTGCAGGAAAAGACAATACATTAGTGGGTTTATTTTTATGACGATAGGTCTGATTTAATGCCTGTATGTCGTGAGGATCTACCAATCGAATCGTCATTTCAGTGGTATCGTTAAGCTCAGATAATGCCGCATTAGACCAGCTTTTGAATTGCTCGTTGCTTGGCAAAAAACCCGGTTCAGGCTCCAATGATTTTTGAATATCAATATTGTGCTTCACAATCGGCTAGCAATCTATTTGCTATTTTTATCGTGTTTTTCATAGGCGGCCACAACTCGCTGAACCAATGGATGACGGACGACATCTTTTTTATTAAAAAAAGTAAAACTCACGCCTTCCGTTTCTTGCAGTATATCCACCACTTGATGCAAACCGGAGCGCTGACGACTGGGCAAATCAGTTTGTGTCATGTCTCCTGTAATTATTGCTTTGGAGCCAAAACCCAATCGTGTTAAGAACATCTTCATTTGTTCCTTCGTGGTATTCTGCGCTTCATCCAGAATGACACATGCCTCGTTAAGCGTTCGCCCTCGCATAAACGCGAGCGGCGCTACTTCTATGATATTTTTTTCAATTAGCTTGGACACATAATCAAAACCCAGCATTTCGTATAAGGCGTCATATAAAGGTCGAAGATACGGGTCGATTTTTTGAGATAAGTCACCTGGCAAAAAACCCAAATGCTCTCCAGCCTCCACCGCAGGCCGCGCCAATATTAAACGCCTTACTCTATCTTCTTCTAATGCTCTAACTGCCATTGCTACTGCAAGGTAGGTTTTTCCAGTACCTGCTGGGCCAATGCCAAAGTTGATATCGTTATTTTCAATCCGCTGCAAATACTGAACTTGATTTTCACCGCGTGCTTTTATAACTTTACTTCGTAGTGCCACACTACCTTCTGCGCTCGAAGCTTTTGGTTTTGAATTTTCTTTCAATAGTAATTCCAATCCAGATTCTTGTAGGAAAAGTTGAATTTTTTCTGGGGTAAGTGTTTGTCGACCTGCTTCTTTATACAAATTTTTTAGCAGTGCATGTGTTTTTTCGTTTGCTGAGCGCTGCCCTTTCACTTCAAACTGATTACCACGATGATTGATAACCACGTTCAGACGGGTTTCTATTTGACGAAGGTGTTCATTAAATTGGCCGCACAAGTTGGCCAGGCGATGGTTTTCTTCAGGCTCTAAACGAAAGTTTTTCGTTTGCGGCAAAGAGGTGATTGAACGCAAATTAACAGTGTCTGTCACAAATATTCCAGCTCAAGACGCCACATTTACTTCATTTTCAGATATAGCATGTTTAATAATTTTTCCTCTCAAGGAATTCGGTAAAGCCTCAGTAATTTCAACATAAACAAATTGTCCGATTAATTCAACAGCACCATCAATATTGACAACACGATTATTTTCAGTTCGACCGGCAACTTGTTTATCGTCTTTTTTAGACAATCGTTCGACCAAAATTCTCTGAGTTGTGCCCACCATTTTTCGGCTAATGTCCATTGCCATTTGATTGATTCTAGCCTGGAGTAATGCTAACCGTTGCTTTTTAATGGTTACCGGCACGTCATCGGTCAAACTTGCAGCAGGCGTACCAGGTCTGGCGCTGTATATAAAACTAAACGAAAAATCAAACCCCACATCAGCGATAAGATTCATGGTTTCCTCAAAGTCTGCATCAGTTTCACCAGGAAAACCAATAATAAAATCTGATGATAAACTCAAATCAGGTCGTGCTTTGCGCAATTGTCGAATTTTAGATTTAAACTCCAATGCTGTATGACCGCGTTTCATCGCAGCAAGTATTCGATCGGAACCACTTTGCACAGGTAAATGTAAATGACCGACCAATTCCGGCACCTCAGCAAACGCCTGTATAATGCCATCACTCATTTCAACCGGATGTGACGTGGTAAAACGAATACGCTCAATGCCATCAATCGCCGCAACGTAATGAATTAAAAGGCCTAAATCAGCGGTATCACCATCGAAGGTTTTACCTCGATAGGCATTCACATTCTGTCCCAGCAAGTTTACTTCACGTACACCTTGTGAAGCCAATTGCGCCACTTCAGCAAGGACGTCGTCAAATGGCCGGCTAATTTCCTCTCCTCGCGTATATGGCACCACACAAAATGTACAATATTTACTACACCCTTCCATGATTGAAACAAAAGCACTGACTCCATTGGCTTTTGGTTCAGGCAAGCGATCAAATTTCTCAATTTCTGGAAAACTGATATCCACCACTTTTTGCTGTTTTTGAGTTACGTCGTAATACATTGCGGGTAAACGATGTAAGGTTTGTGGTCCAAATACCATATCCACGAAAGGCGCTCGTTCTCTTATCGCCTCACCTTCCTGACTCGCCACACATCCACCCACGCCAATCACTAAGTCTGGATTCTTCTTTTTCAGCTCGCGCCATCGACCAAGTTCTGAAAAAACTTTTTCTTGCGCTTTTTCTCTTATAGAACAAGTATTTAACAACAAAACATCAGCATCCTCAGGGCTATCAACACGAATCATTTGGTCTGAGTCAGCTAACACATCTGCCATTTTGTCGGAATCGTATTCATTCATTTGACAGCCGTGGGTTTTTACAAAAATTTTTTGAGGCATGGTATATCTTCAGTTAAAGTAATTTGGTGGTCCGAGTCTCGGGCGTATTATTTGCACAATTTTACTAAATTTCAGGGCATCTTGAAATTAAATAAATACCTGCATCATCAATAAATAAGCTGAATTATCACTTACTCATATTTTGACTTCTAAAAAAGTTCTTTTTATCACTAAAACAAATAGTTATCATTTAGATCATTCACCAATCACTTGGACAAGATTCTCATCTCATGAAAACAGCTAAACATCATTCCTATCTTAACAGGGGACTTTTCTTCTTTTTACTTTTTGCAAGCATCTTATCACCAGCGATGGCAAAAAATAGCATGAGTTTTGAAAGCTGGATGGAGCGTTTGCGAAACCAAGCTTTTTCAAAGGGAATTTCTGTCGACACATTACAAAATACATTTCTTAAAATCGATCAGTTAGACCTTAAGAATAAACCTGAGCAAATACTATATACCCCATCAGCGCACCAAAATAATTTAACCTTCAGCACACTTTTGATGAGGCAATACGGCGACGTTTTATTTGAAATTAGTCATCTATTCGGAGTAAGTGTTGAAGTTTTGGTCGCTATAGCCAGCATGGAAAACCAGGCAACGGAAACCTTTCCTGCTATTGATATCTTAATCAACCAATCTTTTCATCACCCTCGTGATATCAGATACCAAAATGAGTTATTACAAGCGTTAAAAATTATAGATGAAGGCCAAATTTCTCCCCAACAACTTCGCAGTAATATTAATGGCAAACTTGGGAAAACGCGATTTAAGCCCACTGTATTTAGAGACTTTGCGATCGACTTTAACGGAGATGGCAAATATGACATATGGGAAAACTATGCCGACATATTCGCATCCACCGCAAATTACTTAAGCAACATTGGCTGGAAAAGTGGTGAGCCTTGGGCAGTGCAAGTCGTTTTACCTGAAGAATTTGATCTCAAACACATCAATATTAATCAACAGAAAAGCATAGATTATTGGCAAGATTTAGAGATTTATCAATTCAACGGACGCGACCTTCCCAATATAAATGCCATGGGATCACTGATCCAAATTGATTTCGACAAATACTACCTTGTTCTCGATAACTATTTCACTTTACTACGCTGGAAAAGATCTCAAGAATTTGCCTTCTCTATTGGCAAGCTCATTGATACGTTGAAACCCACAACATCAGAACCAGATTCTCCGTCTCAAGAATCTCCCTCAGCCCGATTAGATCAGACCCTGTAAAACACCGCAACGTGTATTACAACTCATAATAAACAATGAAAAGGCCTAATAAACTGAGCTAACTTTAAGAACCATTCTCAATTACTCACTAGTTTTCAATCAAGCGATAAATATTCATCACCAAAAGTGTTATTCGTCTCACAATAATGATTCAACTTCCTTTCTTGCCGAACGATAAACCAATAACTACTAGCGATTCAAAAAAAAATACAGGCTATGGCAACAATAAGCAAAACATTGTTCAACCGTCTCGGCGGAATAGGCACATTACGTAAAGTTCATAAAGTATTTTACGACAAAGCATATGCTCACGAATGGCTAGGGCTGTATTTCACTGATAAACCACAGCACGTTTTAGAAGACCAGCAAACAGACTTTATGGCCCAGCTAATGGGTGGCCCTCGTTTATACGCGGGAAAAACACCTAAGATGGCACATCAACATATTAATATAAGCGAAGATCTATTCGACCTGCGTCAAGAATTGTTATCAGAATCTATTAAGCAAGCAGGTATCTCTGATAGCTTACGAGAAGAATGGTTAAATGCAGACGACGCACTAAAAGCCGCTCTTCTCAAACAGTCTGCAGCCGATTGTAAAACTGCCTATGAATCACAACAAATATTAGATTTCCCTAAGCCGGCGCACTAAAAACACTAAGTTGCACGTCATTACTGAATTAATTTTAGGCAATCTCCTCAGCGCAAAAACTGACAAACCATTTCCACTACATTTGGATTTAATAAAATATTTTTCTAAAGCAGCACAACTAAAACAAATGTAGTGAAAAATCAAATACGCCATTATCCTGAACACTTTGAGTACAAGCCGATCCTTGTGTTCTATCCCCACACGCATCTCCGACATAATCACCAGTCGCCCAAGGACCTAATTCAGTACCCGATAAATTTACAGACGCAAAAATATAAAAATTATCAGATTGATTTAATTCAATTGTATAGGTGATTTGATTTCCGGTAACGGCACCTTGCGTAAAGCCGATCAGACCATTATCACCATTTAAATCATCATCAACGCCAACGAAGTAGTCTTGGCTAGTTACCGAATCCGGTAAAGTAATTGTCCCTGTAATAGTAATCGGTGCTACCTGAGGCCCAAGTACATCGCCAGAAAACTCAATAGAATATGGACTATCAAGATCATAAGCATTGCTCAGAGAGAATACTCGCACGTAATAAGTGCCAGTTGTTAACGATTGAGTCAAGGATTGAGCTTTGCCATAGTTGGTGTTTGCAATCCGCACCTGAAACTCATCATATAAATATATATAACTGTTCACCGTATTGTGTGACAGTGCAATATTTAAAGTGCCATCAGTGGTGACTTCAATACGGTAATAATCTTCATCATTCCATGTATCAAAATAAGCAGACAATGTTTGCGCCCCGGTGACCATAGTTGCTGTATCAAATAAGTCATTTGCTTCCTGACTATCCGGGGTGGTGCCACCCAAGACCGTGCCAGCAAACTCAATGCTGTAAGGGCTATCAAGATCATAAGCATTGTTCAGTGAAAACACCCTCACGTAATAGGTCCCTGCGGTTAATGACTGGCTTAAGGTTTGGGCTTTAGCATAATTGGTGTTTGTAATCCGCGCCTGAAACTCATCATACAAGTAAATATAACTGTTAACTGTATTATGTGACACCGTGACGCTGAATGTGCCAGCCTCAGCCACTTCAAATCGGTAATAATCCTCATCATTCCAGGTGTCAAAATAACTCGTTAAAGTTTGCACAGCCGTGACAGCGGTTGCTGTATCAAAAAAGTTATTTTCTTCCTGGCTATCCGGGGTAGTACCACCTAAGACCGTGCCAGCAAACTCAATGCTGTAAGGACTATCAAGATCATAAGCATTATTTAGTGAAAACACTCGTACATAATAGGTCCCCGCCGTTAATGACTGGCTCAAGGTTTGGGCTTTGGCATAATTGGTATTTACGATTTTTGCGCGGGTATCATCATACAAATAAATATAACTGTTCACCGTATTGTGTGACACCGAAACTGTGAAGGTACCGGCCTCAGCCACCTCAAAGGAATAATAATCTTCATCATTCCAGGTATCGAAATAACTCGACAAGGTTTGCATGCTCGTGATAGCGGTTGCCGTATCAAACGAATCATTCTCTTCCTGGCTATCCGGGGTGGTGCCACCCAAGACCGTGCCGGCAAACTCAATGTTATAAGGACTATCAAGATCATAAGCATTATTCAGCGAAAACACCCGCACATAATAGGTACCCGCCGTTAATGACTGGGTTAAGGCTTGGGCTTTGGCATAATTCGTATTAACGATTTTTGAGCGGGTATCATCATACAAATAAATATAACTGTTCACCGTGTTGTGAGACACCGTGACCCTGAAAGTACCGGCCTCAGCCACGTCGAAACGATAATAATCTTCATCATTCCAGGTATCGAAATAAGCTGTTAAGGTTTGCACAGCCGTGACGGCGGTTGCCGTATCAAATGAATCATTCTCTTCCTGGCTATCCGAGGTGGTGCCACCCAAGACCGTGCCAGCAAACTCAATGTTATAAGGACTATCAAGATCATAAGCATTATTCAGTGAAAACACCCGCACAAAGTAGGTTCCTGGCGTTAATGACTGGGTTAAGGCTTGGGCTTTGGCATAATTGGTGTTCACTATTCTAGTGTGTGTATCATCATACAAGTAGATGTAACTATTTATCGTATTGTGCGACACCGTGACGCTGAAAGTTCCAGCCTCAGCAACATCAAAAGCAAAATAGTCATCATCGTTTTGCGAATCAAAATAGGCGTTATAACTACCTACATCTCTTACCACCGTAGCTGTGCTGAAAAAGTTATTTTCTTCATACTGATCCGGTGTTAACCCTCCCAATACGGTGCCAGATAACTCGAGGTTATATGGATTATCCAAATCAAACGTTGCCCCCCAGGACATAACTTTTAAATAATAAATGCCTGGAGTTAGTGAATAATTAAGTGTATGAGCAGTACCTAGACCTGAACTTGTTATCGCGCTAGTACCAAACTCCTCATACAAATAAAGATAACTGGATATTTGCGAATGCGATATTGAAGCATAAAAGGAGCCCGCTTCGGTTACCTCAAGTTTAAAATAGTCTTCGTCATCCCCCGTATTAAAAAAACCTTGCACCTTAGCACTTGTTTCAATCAACTCCGCATCAGAAGGAAAGTTATTGGGCTCTGTTTCAGCAATAGTATCGACAAATGTTGCTTGAATCACTGTATCAGTCACTACGTCAACAGAACATCGATTAGCGTCCAAAACAGCACACCCTGTCCAAATCACAAATTTATCAGATGGATGGCTAGCAGTAAAAATGACTTGTGAGTCAAGACCAATTACCACTGAGCAAATGTCACCACAACTTATGCCACCAATATCACTCGTGACCACACCCAGTGAGTCATTCGAATTGACGGTCACCGAGAAGGAATCCGCGCTATCTATTAAATATTCTTCTACAACAATATCGCTTTCATTCCCAACGTTATCAACCGCGAAGAATTTCAATGTTGCATCAGCATCAATTACCAATAGCGAGCTATATACGTTAGATTCTAATGTTGGATCCGCACCATCCAAGGTATAATGAATTGATTTACAACCTGCCCCACCATCATCACTACACGTTAAGTCGATATTTTTTGATTCGGCATACAACCCCCCGGCAGGTGATGCTAAAACCTGCGGTGCAATGACATCCACAGGCAAATTGATAACATACTCCTCTGTTTTTATAGCTTCATAGTTATCAAAATTATCAACAGAAAAATATTTAAGCGTGAGATCACTACTGATAGTTATTGCTGAAGAATACGTTTCAGAATTTATTGTAGGATCTGTGTCATCCAAAGTGAAATGGATGTTTTTACAACCCGACCCAGCATCATCATTACAACTTAGCATAATCGATTGCATAGATTCGTAGGTACCACCTGCGACATTTATACTGGTAGTCGGTGGAACCTCATCGACAGTAACTTCCAATGCTTCAGTTGTTGCGCACTGCGAAGCACTGGGTTGAGATAAATTTAACGCAGCATCAAATGTCTTAATTTGATAACAATATTCGGTTGCGGCATCCAATTTTGCGTCTTCAAAGCCACTCGCAATAACTGTAGAAATCTTATCAAACTGATCACCACTTTTCCGGTACACATGATAGCCCAACACATCATCTTCTGGGGCTGCCATCCACGTCAAAGACACTTTTGTGCTACCCGCTGCAGTTACCTCAAGCTCCGTCACCGCACTCGGCGCTACCGTATCGTTCTCTGCCAATGTAGTTCCACATTTGGAATCACTTTTTTCCGATTGATTTCCTTCCCCATCAAACGCTTCGATAATGTAACAGTGCTCGGTTGATGCATCTAAATCAATGTCACTAAAAACAGGTACAGCAACAGAAGCCAAAATGGCATCACTACCATCTCGATATATGTTATATCCCGCAACACCAATATTATCCGTAGAGGAATTCCAAACAGTCGTTATGGAACTGTCACTCGCAGCAATCGCCATAATTGAAGACGGTTTCGTTGGGCTTTCCGTATCTTCTTGAGTTATGTCAGCATTAATATTCAGATTGAGAACAACATTTGCGGTAATATTGGTACTTTGATCAATCAAATTTACCGTAACCACATCACTTTGAATAGAGATACGTAATTGATCTAATAACGCATCAAATTCTGTTTGATTTGCATCAAACTGGCTGGTTAAAAAATTAAAATTATTCGGAACGGTATACTCTTCATAAGCAGCTGACAGCAATTTTTCCAACGTTTCAGAAATTGAGTTTATGGTTGGTGCTGTTGGAGTAACTTGAAGCGGCGCTGCAGAAGAGAATTCCACATCAATGTCTTTGCCTTCGCGACCAAAAAAGTTTCGAGAGACTAAATCGCTGAGGGGATGAATATTCGCGACACCTTGAGCAAGAGCCAATCCATACAATGCACCATGACTGACCGTTTCTGTCTTCAATAAATAGGGCTGTATCAGCTCATCCACATTTACCGAATATTTACCGTTCTCGTCCGTCAGGGTTTCTTTGATTCTGCCTCTTTGGCCTTTAATAAAAACCTTACTATTTTTAATGGGTGAACCAACCGCAACAGTACCCTGCAAACCTGTACCGTCTATACCACCTTCGCCTCCACCACCGCAGCCATAAAGCATAATCGCGATAATCGAAAACACATACAACATCCGATAACTCCCCATGTGTTTCATGCTCTAACCCTCTTCTTCTTCATTTTTAAAATAATAAATTCCTACACCAACGCGCCCTGTGGGCTCGTCATCATCAATCACATCATCTTTTGTTTTTTCTGCTAACCACCTGTCAAAGTCCACAAGCAATTCAATTGACTTCTCATGGCTATAATGACGAAACTCTTCCATGACACTCTCCGGAACGTTTCTATAGGTAACTTGCCGCTGGAATCGCGCATCTTTCTGTTCTTGAGTCATGTTATAAACACCCGTGTTCATCAAATCACTCGCGTGCTTAGCAATAACTTGTATTTTTTCAAATTCACTTTTTTGCGGAATAAATCCTTTCTGAACCAACTTAACCGTTTCGTTATCCGGCTTAATCACCGCTCCAACCCTCAGCAATTCATCTAGAATCGCGCGCGCTGTAATATCACCGCTATAACGTCGAACTAATTCCTCGAAACTGTCTTTCGCATCTCTCAAAACTAGTGCATTTGGTTGCTGATTTTCATCTAAAAATTCTGCATCTCGAATCCAACCACTGATAACCTGGTTTGCTCTATTGAGTGGCCCTTTGGTCTGCGGCAAGGCATCGTCTTCAATTTTTGATATACGATTCACTTCTTTAAGATTTAAACCCGTGATTACCGCTACACGCGCATAGGTTTTCTTGCGATTAGGAAGGGAAAAATACTTATACGCCACGCCGACATAAGATCGTTTGGCAAGCTCAGTAAATTCACTAAACGAAATATTGTTACGCAGAAGTATTCGAACCAGAGGATTCAGAACCTTAATAATTGCTCTTACGAGACTTTTCTTTTCATTTTCCATTAACAGGATATTATTCCTGCATATCTGGCATGTCAACCATTTTTCAGGATTATTTTCCTGTTTTTATCAATATTCAGATTAAGACAAAACATAGGCTTAAAATTCCAACAACTCAAAGTTTTTCATGCAAAATCACTATGATAGGAAATAATGCGAGACTACCGCAGGGACAAATATTAAACACTTTACAGGATAAACACAGAGTTGGGAACAATTACCCATATAAAACCTCAGGTTTTTGCTCGCAGATATTGCGGACCTACTTAGGAAGCATCTAACCGAGGGGTAATCTAAGGATCCAAGCTACTGAAGCTCGATCAACATTTTTTTGGCTTGGTATTTTAAATTTTCACACAAGTTTTCGGCAATTATGCATAAATCTTGTTGGAGCGCTCCCAGTCTTGGATCATTTTCTAAATTCAAATTGGGTTCGACAGAGTAATTAAACTGAGCCCCTTGTCCAAAATCTGCAATTCCCACACGCCACTCATAACTGAGCCTCTTGTCTAGCTTGAGCTTATTAATATGGCGAATTAACAGGTGCGAATACACCGGGGATGATGCATAAAAACAAATCTGAGGAATTTTCCACAACTTGCCCTCATGATCAAAATGCCCTTCACAAGACCAACATGTTTGCATCAATCGAGTCGCTGATAGCTCAAAAACAAAGGGCACGACTTTTTCTTCAAGTGGAAAATTTACTGGATCAGACGAGAGCGCCGATGATGCATCCGAACAACTTGGAGAACACATGTTAGGTACATGCTGGGTGCAATTTTGACACGGCGCAAGCTGCTGCGGCGTTGGTTGTGAAATCAATAATTCGAGTGATTCTCGCGCCTGCTCGGCGTCCATAAAATCATCGTTAATTCTATCAATTTTCATATGAGTAATTTTGAGTCGACATTAGCCATATTATCGTCGCCGAGAGACATAACTTCAGGATAATTCTGTTAATAGATACACAATAACGCCAACATTGCGCCCAATTATCTTAAGTTCGATTAAACATATACCGACATAAAGATATCTCATTACAGTTTCTAAAAACTCCATGACTCTATCCGTTCATTTCAATTTAGATTGGCTAAACAAACTCATTCAAAGCCCGAATCAGATAATGACCGGCATGTTAGGAAATACTAAATACACAGCAAAAATACTAATTCCGTCGTATCGAAGAAAAATTGAAATGTTCTACGGAAATTGGATCACCAGCACATTAGACAATACCGCTTTTGAAGCAAAAACTAAATTTCGATTTGACCATTTTGGGGTGGAAATTTATTTCGATGAGGCCACAGAGGTTAATCTTTACAACGAAGAACTCGTTTTGCATCCCGGCTTATGTGACCTTATGAAAAACATAGGTCCTGTTATTCTAAAAAATGCTTATTTCGATTCTGACATTAGAAGCTACGGACACAGGAATCGATTTCCTCATTTACAATTTCATATCGATCGAAGTGAAAAGCAAGTCACGCGATACTCCTTATACACCCGCGACCCTTTTGACGAAGAACAAAAACATCCTCGAACTGCGTCCACATTGTTTGTTGCAAATGTTGCTGCGTATTTGCAAAGCCAAAAACAAAACGCTTCCCAGGCAAGTGGTGTGAGCGCGCCCATTACCTCGTGTCTATTATACGAAAACGAAGATATGAGGAACATTTTAGGCAATGTCGTTTTAGAACAGCCCTGGGACGAACCAGAAGGCACGGGAGAAATTGCAATGATTGATAATGCCACGGTGCTTCATGCGAGTTACTACCGAGATGCAAATCGGTCAGGATATAAAATTGGTGTACGTTACTTGGCTGGAATATAGAATGCCTAGCTCATAGCTACCTCCGATAATTAAATTTTCGGAGGTGCCCTTATATTTCAGCAAGCAATTTTTTCATCATGTCAATTGATTGGCTATAATAACCACCACCAAACAAGTTAAAATGATTTAAAACATGATACAAGTTATACAAAGTTTTTCTCGTCGTATAACCCTCATCCAGAGCAAACACGTTATCATAAGCCGTATAAAAACTATTTGAAAAACCACCAAATAATTCCGTCATTGCGATGTCTGCTTCTCGATCACCATAATAAACGGCAGGATCAAAAATCACCGGATTGGATTGCCCATCAAAAGCATAATTACCCGACCACAAATCACCATGCAACAAGCTGGGCTTGGGCTGGTAAGTTTGAAAAAAAGCATTTAAATGACTACAAAGCTTCTCACCCAAGGATTCTAATTCTCGCCCTGCACCAGCACGAGCAGCTAATGAAATTTGATATTGCAAACGATGCTCTCGATAAAAATCAATCCAATCTTTGCTCTTTTTATTGATTTGTTTTGTAGAGCCAATGGTATTGTTTCGATGCCAGCCAAATTCTTCATTTTGAAACTGATGCAATCTCGCCAGTTGTTCTCCAAATACTACTGCTGAATTTTTATCTCCTCGAGAGGTGGGAACATAATCCATAACGATAAATGCGTGATCAGACGATTCTCCCCAGCTAATTGGTTTTGGCACTTTAATACAATCAGGTTTAATTAGCTCATTTAAACCTTCTGCTTCCGCAACAAACATTTCAGAGTATTGCCGGACGTTTAACTTAACAAAATATTTGTTAACATCATTTTGCACAAGATAAGCAGAATTTACACTACCGCCACCCACAGACGAACTGCTCAATACTCTAAACTCTTCCCCAGTTGCAGACGTAATGGAGGCTTCAATAGCTTGCCAATTCATATAATCACAACATCTCCAGAATGGTATCCCATTCTTTTTTATTAACAGGCATTATGGAAAGACGGTTACCCTTTTTAACCAAGGCCATATCCGCCAATTTTTTTTGCTGCTTCAATTCAGCTAAACTTATCGTGCGCTTGAATTTCTTTACAAACTTAACATCCACCATGAACCAGCGAGGATTATCCTCTTTACTTTTTGGGTCATAATATTTTGCCTCAGGATCAAATGCCGTATGATCTGGATAAGCTTCTTTGACCACTTTCATGGTCCCAACTATCCCTGGTTCGTCACAATTTGAATGATAGAAAAATATCATGTCACCTTTTTTCATATCATCTCGCATCATATTTCGCGCTTGATAATTTCGAACCCCATCCCAAGGCTCAGTTTTTACTTTTTTTAAATCATCAATCCCAAAGGTTTCGGGCTCTGATTTCATTAACCAATATTGCATAATTATTCTCTAAAACGTTATTAATCGACTCGGCGTAACGATCCCATTCAATGGAATATCCCATGGATCATTTTGTAGACTTTCGACTTCTTGAAAATCATAAGCCACACCCAGCAAGCAAGGTTTTCTCCACTGTTTGCGTCGCTTCAAAAATTCAAAACTTCTGTCATAGTAACCACCCCCCATTCCCAAACGGTTACCGTCAGCATCAAAGCCCACCAATGGCATTAATACCAAATCCAGTTCTGTTGCTTTAATCTGCCGTTTAATAGAAACCGAAGGCTCTGGAATATTGTATTGATTATCTACAAATACAGAATTTTGATGATAAGGTGCAAAATGCATTTTCAAGCCACCACAACCAAAAAGTACCGGCAGGTAACAACGCTTTTTCCGCTGCCAAACATCCGCCACCACAGCGCTGAGTGGTAATTCAGCATCATTCGCCAAATATACGGCAATTCGTTTTGCCGATCGATAACTTGGAAATTTACGCAAGTTTTGCAACATCGACACGCCCGCCACATGCTGCTCCGCTATGCTCAAACAACGACGCTGCTGGCGTATCTGTTTACGAATTTCTTGTTTTGAACTCAAGGAAGACCTGGAAAGTTTTTTATAGTCTTGAGTGACGCTTCAGGGCAGGTCTCGTTTGTTCAAGTGCAAGGAAAAAGCGCACAGTTTACAACATGTAAATGAGCACTTTTGACACAGCAATTGAACAAACGAGACCTGCCCTGAAGTGTTACCTATATTAGAGGGTGTTTTCCGCTTGTGCCGTAATTATTCTCGGTCCTCCTTGAACCCAACGGTTCAAGTGGGAACAAACAACTACGAATCAGGCTTTCCGTCAAGCGGACATGCACACATCAATAGATTCTAGCTCCCGAGGTATAACGTATCGGCTCAAGAAATGTCGAGACATACGCACACAGCAGAAAACACCAAACTTTTAATCTATTCAGCTCACCATGAATTGGTTAACTGATTTTTACCATTTAGTTAAATGGGCAATTGAGGACTCTCGTCCAACGCCATTTCAATTCTTTCTTGCAGACCACCCAGACGATTTTTAATAATTTTATTTCGCTCGTGGTCAATAAATTTCTGTTGCAACAATTCATGTGAAATATTGAGCGCCGCCATTACGGCAACACGTTCGCTACCAACTACTTTTCCGGTGTCTTTCACATCTTGCATTTTTTCATCCAAATATCGGGCCGATGCGACCAAAGCATCTTTCTCATCTTCTTCACAGGATATTTTGTAGTCCTTACCTAATATTTCCACTGTTACAGCAACAGGTTTATCCATAATTCATCCTCAAAGCCTGGCGAGCAGACAAAATTGTTGTATTTTTTAGCGGGTTTTTATTTAAAATTTACCTTTATATCAAGCTTGTAAATCTGTTTCTTTTAAACGAGATAGGATAGAAGAAACTTTGGATCGTGCTTGTTCATTTTTATCCAACAATTCTTTTTGCTCTTCCATTAGAGTTGTTTGTCTAGCTCGTAAAGCAATATTTTCCGCTTTAAGTTGTTCACATAAGCGCAACAATTTGGCCAATTTTTCTTCAAATTGCTCAAACCCCAATACATCAAACTCATCAGAAGTGTACTTACTCATAAATCACATCTTCCATCAATTGATAGTGCCAAAGGTATTGAGTACAAATTCGCCCTTATCTGCACTAATTTCTACTCTTCGAACAATGCTAGCACGTAATTCACACAAGCTAAAGACGTAATAACTGTGCCAAAAACCCCTCATAAACTAACTAATTAAATCCCCCAATTAGCCAACTTTATGCGAATTCGCGAGCATATTTCAGTTACCGAACAGTCGCAAATTCTCGCTATTAAGCACACAATCGAGCAAATATCCCGTCCATTTGAGCAAATTGCGATGTTATAATCTAAATTAGTTAGAAATTTTGCCAATTTTATCGACATAATTGTATTTGAGAAACAAAATGTCCAATACCAACTTATCTTTTGAAATAGTCAATGATGCATTACAAAAAATCGATTCTTTGTCTGAGGTATCCGAAGCACATGGCTCACTCTGCGGTTTGATTTGCATCAGCGGAAAGTCAGATATCAAACCTTGGTTAAATTTGCTATTCGAGGACCAGGAATCGCGCAATTTAAACGTTGGCGCATCTGAGGAAATACTCTCTGATTTGTATAATGATACATTTGAAAAATTATCAAATGGCCAATACAACCTAGAAATTCTCATTCACAGTGATGACGATCCCTTAGAAATCAGGGTTGATGATTTATGTTTATGGTGCCAGGGATTTCTCTATGGTTTAAGTCTCGCTGGACTAACAGACATTAGCAAATTGCCCGAAGAAACCAGTGAATTCTTACAGGACATGACTGATATCAGCAAAGCAGGTTATGCCCCAGAAGATAACGATGAAGAAAACGAAGCTGCCTTTGCTGAAATTCTCGAATACATTCGCGCTGGTACTTACGTGGTCTACAATACCTTTAATATGGATGCTCATGAAAACAACTCAAAAACCTTACACTAAATGATTAGCCAATCGGAATTTAAAACACGTCGAAAACGCTTAACTCAAAGCCTCTCTAAAGACAGTGTTGCGATTATCTCTACTGCTTCGGAGAAAACTCGCAACCGCGACAGCGAATACCCGTTTCGACCCGATAGTGATTTCATTTATCTTACTGGTTTTAACGAACCCGAAAGTGTTGCCTTGCTCACGCCAGGAAAATTTGTTTTATTTTGTCGAAAACGCGATAAACAAATGGAAATATGGAATGGTCGTCGCGCAGGTCTGGAGGGCGCAAAAAAAGTTTATGGCGCAGATGAAGTTTATGCCATCGACGATATTGACAAAGTATTGCCCGAGCTTTTGGAAAACCGCAGTCGTGTTTACTACACCATTGGCAATGACGAGTTCTTTGACAAACGTTTAATCGGCTGGGTAAACAAAGTACGACATAAAGCACGTGCTGGCATTCTTGCACCAAGTGAATTCATTTCGCTTGAGCCTGTTGTTCATGAGCAACGTTTACGCAAAAGCAAGGCCGAAGTTAAAACCATGCGCCAGGCGGCAAAAATATCTGCAGAAGCACACATCAAAGCCATGAAAGCTTGCAAACCAGGTTTGCTAGAACACGCCGTTGAAGCCGAGTTAGCCCACACGTTTACCAAACATGGCTGTGTGCCGGCTTATAACTCCATTGTAGGCGGCGGAGAAAACGCCTGCATTCTGCATTACACAGAAAATGATGCGGAGCTCAAAGATGGCCAATTACTTCTTATTGACGCGGGCGCTGAACTTAACTATTACGCCTCAGATATTACAAGAACATTCCCTATTAATGGTAAGTTTTCCGTTGAACAAAAAACAATTTATGAAATCGTTTTAAAGGCGCAGTTGGCTGCTATTAAAAAAGTCAAACCGGGCAACAACTGGAATCAACCCCATGAAGCAGCTGTTAAAGAGCTAACAAAAGGGCTTCAATCCATTGGATTGCTTCAAGGTGATATAAAAGAATTGATAAAAAACAATGCTTATCAACAATTTTATATGCATCGCACCGGACACTGGTTAGGAATGGATGTGCATGATGTCGGTGACTATAAAATTAACGGCAAATGGCGCAAGCTGGAACCAGGCATGGTCCTAACCATTGAACCAGGATTGTACATTGCAGAAAAATCAAAGGGTGTCGCAAAAAAATGGTGGAATATCGGAATACGTATCGAAGACGATGTACTTGTTACCGAGGATGGTTTTGATATTTTGTCGAAAGACACTCCCAAAACTGTGAAAGATATTGAGCACATTATGTCATGACATTCAAACAAGAATATGATGTTATTATCATAGGCGGTGGGTTAGTTGGCGCAAGCATGGCTTGTGCGCTTTCAAGCCTGCCGCTAAACATTGCCATTATAGAAGCCTTTCCTTTTCGTTCAAATTCACAACCCAGCTACGATGCACGCAGCATTGCGCTGGCTTACGGAAGTAAAAAAATCTTTGAAGCGACAGATGTATGGCAAGATTTGGAAGCTGATGCAACACCAATCAAACATATTCACGTTTCTTCAAAGGGACAATTCGGCGCAACCCGTTTGAACGCAAAAGATGAGTCACTGGATGCACTCGGTTATGTAATTGAGAACCGTGTCATTGGTAACGCCTTGCTAAAAAAAATCGGCAAATGCAATAATATTGATTTAATTTGTCCAGCACAATTGAGTACACTTCAGATAAAAGAAAAACATGCAGAAACTATTATTGAGACCGAAGGTAATTCTATCCAACTTCAGGCAAAATTAATCATTGGCGCAGACGGTGGAAACTCAAAAGTTCGGAATTTGCTAAATATCGAATCAACCACTAAGCAATATCAACAAACTGCCATCATTAGCAATGTCACCCCCGGTAAAGCTCATAACAATATTGCCTATGAACGGTTTACCCAACAAGGGCCGATTGCCGTTTTGCCCATGACTGAAAACCGCTGCTCTTTGGTTTTAACCGTAGATGAAACAAATGCCGAAAGCGTTCTCGCACTGAATGATGATGATTTTTTAAGATATTTAGAACAACGCTTTGGTTTTCGGTGCGGCGGGTTCGATAAAACATCCGCACGACACGCCTATCCCCTCTCCTTAATGCAAATTGACGAACACTTTAAAAATCGTGCCGTCATTATTGGCAACGCGGCGCATACCTTACACCCCATTGCCGGGCAGGGTTTTAACCTGGGCATGAGAGATGTCTCCACACTGGCTGAAGTCATATCAAATGCCTGGCATAAAAACCAAGACTTTGGCCTGGAAAGCGTTCTACAACAATATGCTGAACTAAGAAAGAAAGACCAGAAAACTGTTGCACGTATTACTGACAATCTGGCAAAAATATTTTCCAACGACTTCTTTCCTCTCGCTAAAGCGCGTGCAAAAGGATTAGTTATCGCCGACCTAGCACCACCGATTAAACACCTTATGGCAAAAAATGCCATGGGATTAAGTGGAACATTACCCCGTTTATCGCGAGGACTACCACTGTGAAAAAAACCGAACAATATGACATTATCATTCTAGGAAGCGGAATGGTGGGCACAGCGCTGGCTTGCGCACTCGGCAACACAGGTTTACGCATAGCGTTACTTGACAAACAAAAACCCCAAATTGAATGGCCTATTGATGGATTTGACCTAAGAGTTAGCGCATTAACACAAGCCTCACAAAAAATTCTGGAACATGTCGGCGCTTGGGCAGAAATGAAGAAAAGACGAATTACACCTTTTTCAAGAATGTCAGTATGGGATGCTACTGGCAGTGGTCACATTGAATTTGACGCTGCTGAATCCGGCGTTCCTCAACTTGGACACATTGTTGAAAACCGCGTTACCCAAGGCGCTTTATTTGACTGTATAACCCAGTTTGAAAACATAAAATATCTTCAACCTGTTAGCGCAACTGATGTTATCTGCAATGAAGAAGAAGCCGAGCTTCATCTTGATGATGATCGAATTTTAAAAGCTAAATTAATTGTTGGAGCAGATGGCGCTCGTTCTTGGCTAAGAGATCAAGCCAGAATATCAGTGGACGCTAAAGATTATAATCAACATGGCGTGGTAACCACTGTAAAAACTGAGTTCCACCATCAAAACACTGCAAGACAACGCTTTTTACCGACTGGTCCACTTGCCTTCTTACCCTTACCCGATGGGCATTGCTCCATTGTTTGGTCCACCGACTCTGAGCAAGCACAATCACTCCTTGCATTACCTGAATCAGAATTTATCAATAAACTAGAACAAGCATTGGGTGAGAGTGACCTAGGAAGCGTGGTAAGCATTGCAAAACGCGCCGCTTTTCCATTAAAACGCCAACACGCCGAAAGTTATTGTGCAACACGTTTGGTATTAGTAGGAGACGCTGCCCACACCATTCATCCGTTAGCCGGTCAAGGCGTTAACCTCGGCCTATTAGATATTGCCACGCTAGCAGAAGAAATTACAACGGCTTTATCAAAGCGTCGCGACATTGGCAGTTATACTTTATTACGCAAATACGAACGCCGTCGAAAAGGGGATAATTTACTAATGATGCGTTCGATGGATGGATTTCACGCCCTTTTTTCTAACAATAATACGGCGCTTACACAGTTGAGAAATTTTGGTCTTAATCTGACTAACTCACTAACACCGATTAAATCCAAGTTCATGGCACATGCAATGGGAATCGACCGAGATATCCCATTAGCAAGCTCCATCAACTAACAAATTATACTTTACAATTCGAGAGCTTTACCGATCTAGCTTTTGCAAAAGTTTGAAGCATGTTCAATGATAAAGTGTCATGTACGTTTACATACGAACATTTTGGCACCACTTATGGCACAAATTCGCTGAAAAAAAATGTGTCAGATTCGGCACTCAACTTGTAATATATTCGATTTTTAATACAATCTTACAGTCTCCAGCTTAAAAGGTTTTGCACTTATCATGGAAAAAACCGTTGTCGGACGAGCCACCACAAGCCAAAAAAAAATTGAGCAATTAACGCCCTATCTTCGCATTCAATCTCCTAACAATGAATCTCAACGATTACGGCTACATTTCAGTAACTTAACAATAGGTAGAGATGCGAGTTGCGACATTGTACTAGATGATGAAATGATTTCACGCGAACACTGCAAAATTTGGCTAGACACGTCAGAAAAAGTAAATTTTGAAGACCTAAATTCCACAAATGGCTCGAAAATCGATGGTGAAAAAATTACCCGTGGCGTTTTATTGCCTCACAATCGCCTTAAAATTGGCAATCATACGATTAAAGTTGAGTATAAAGATTCGGAAGAGATACGACGCGAAGAACTATTAGAAGTTGCAGCCACGTCTGATCCATTAACCGGTGTTTCAAATCGTAAATGGTTTGAAGAACGCGTTAATCAATTATTATTGGCACTGGCAGATAAAGATCACTATATGGCAATCGTTATGGTTGATATTGACCATTTCAAGAAAGTTAATGATACCTATGGTCATCAAACTGGCGATATTGTCATCAAGGGAATTGCAGAAATATTGAACGCCTGTAAACGACAACAAGATTTGTTAGCGAGATATGGCGGTGAAGAATTCGTCTTATGCTTACCTGACAGCACGCCCAGTAACACTTCACAATTTTGCGAGCGAGTGAGAGAACAAATTGCATCAACTGACTTTCGCTTTGGTCAAGAACAGATCAAAATAACAGCTTCCCTTGGTGGCTGTGCAAATATCATTACTCAAGACAGTAGTTTGTATAAAATGACCTCACTTGCAGATGAGGCTCTGTACTCTTCTAAGAACTCAGGCCGCAATCAAACTACAATTGCTAATTCATCATAGGCTCAAGACAAAAATCTCACCTTGGTATTATTTCTTTTTAATAACTTTAAGTAACTGCTTGTGATGCAACTCACATGACGCTTCAGCTTCACATGATTTAATAGCTTTAAATCAACGAAGGGGAACGACAACATGAACACACAAACTAACATCTTAGAATTCACGAATCATTTTGAAACAGAATATCTCAACGAAGTAGAACTCAACAACCTAGAATCTGAGCTGTCTTGCAATGACTCCATTTGGGAAGAAATTGGTGCCAGTGAAGACGAATGGGATTATGTTCTGGACTCTATCGCCAGCAATTTAGAAGACTTGCACTGCGCTATTTAAAAACGAAATAAAATGGCATTCTTATGAATGCCACAAGGCGGTTGAGAAATTATAATTTAACAAATGTATGCCGACCAATTGAGGTGCTAGCGATAATTTCTTTTGCCCAATAAGGTTGAACAAGAGATGCTGCGTAATAGTGTAATGCACCCTGAGTAATGTCCCAGGCATCATCATTCTCAGCTTGAAAAGCCAGATACTTAGAATAAACGAGTTTTGCTAGTGTTGTTGCCTGAGCCCAAGCCTTCACATCTTTCGGACGATCGCTTTTACCATCATGCGTCCAACTAAACTGTCGACGTTGCCAAACCACCTTACAGACAGTACTGGGAAATTTTTCACTTTTAACACGATTCATTGTCACGGCAGCAACTGCAAACTGACCATTCATGGGCTCTCCACGAGACTCAAAATAAATATTCAGTGCCAAGCACTTTATCTGCTTATCAGACTCAGAAACCGCTTTTGCCTGAGCTACACTAATGAGAACAATATTCACCAAGAGAAGATAAAAGAATCGAGCTGCCATATAACTGTTACCTCACACGCTTATCCCAACAAGATATGTGCGCTAGTCTATAGGAAACCTGTGATTTGGCTAGCAGGAATAATGTGAATCCGTTCACATTATGATTTACCCCATAATTTGACTGATATACGAATAAATCTCTTCAATAGAAAAGCTAATAGAAAGTCACATTTTTGATCTTAAAGCCCACATAAACATCGCCATAAATATTAAATTCTCTGTTTTCGCAATCCCGAAAGCACATTAAAAAAATGAGTACTATTGATCAATTGAGATATGGACCAAATCAACAACGGACTTAAATTCAAACAATCAAAAATGGCGCATTTTCTCTATCAAAAGCGCTAGAATCGCGCCCATTCCCTATTCAACTAACTGATTTACCACACTAAAACGACGTTGGCTTTTTGCATACCTCAGAGTACTTTTACAAATATTGAATCTGCCCCATGAAACTAAACGTATTATTAGTGAATGATAATGCTAAACAGGCTGATTCGATTGGAAACTCGCCCAAACCAGCGAGCTACATCGTTTCTTCAAACCCAAAAACCACGGACAACTCGTTTAAAGAAGTAGAAACTAATGGGCCCGATGCCATAATTATCTGCTTGAAGTCGCATGACAAAAATTCCTTATTGCAGATCAATGCAATGAACGAAAGCATTCAGACAGCTATCGGTATGTTTGCGGATATCAGTGGTGAAACAGATACAATTGAAAAAGTTGGTAAAGCGAGTATCCATGCATATAGCCCAGACGAACTTGAAACCGACTACATTCAATCGATTGTTGAGACAGCTATAATATGATTTGAACATTTTCAATTTTTAAAGGAAGAGATAATTGAAACCAAAACCACACTGGAAAACAAACAGAAAAATGCCATAATTCAGCCATGAACATCTCATCATCATTCCCGCTCAAATCTTGACGATTCACACTGGGAATAAGATATATCCGATTGGATTCAGGAACCTGCGCCAAACAATGTCAACAACCACCAAGCGGCTAATATAATCTAAGACTTATGTTTAAAGCTGTCATACATCAAGAAGTAGTATTATTGTATGGCACCCATATGAATGCGCATGGATTAAGTGAAGAAGAAATAATAGAAGGTTGTCCTCGAAATACTATGGATGAACTATCTGATCACTGTATGAAGGCAGATATTCAATTTTTAAGAATTTAACATCCTAAATTTACATAACATTTAAGAGAGGAATTATATCATGCATAACATCACCAGGCTTCCATGGCTACTAACACTGATGATGATTACAATCAGTTTCTCTACTACGACACAATCTGCCAGCACAATTCTTCCAACACCTAAACAACTGTCAAAACACGTATATGCTTGGATAGGGCCATTACCAGGACCTAATAAAGGGAATCAGGGTTACCGTATGAATCTGCTGTTTGTTGTTGGCAAGAAAGCCGTGGCTGTGATCGATACGGGTTATACCGAAGTCATGGCTAAAGAAATGCTGGCTCATATTAAACAGATAACTAATGTACCAGTGAAATACGCAATAAACTCCAACTCTCAACCACACCGATTCATGGGTAATCCTGTGTTTAAACGCGCCGGCATCACTATCATTGCACATAAGAAATCCGCCGAACGAATGGAAGAACAAGCCGGCAATTTTTCCACTGGCATTGAAAATATCCTTGAACTAAAACCAGGAAGTGTGACATTACCAACTCCACCAGATAGAATTATTGAAGGTGATACTGAACTCGACTTAGGTAGTCTCGGCATTAAACTCTGGGATTTTGGCACTGCACACACACCAACACAATTAGTTATCGAGGTTGCAAAAGATAAACTGGTTTATACCGGCGATATTTTGTATTCAGGTAGATTGCTGTCAGTGCAATCCGTCAGTAATGTGAAACACTGGATTGAAGCATTTGATCGTTTAAAACAATTTAACGATGTGTTGTTTGTCCCTGGACATGGACAACCAGGCAAACTCAAAGACTTTGAATTTTCAACCCGCCAGTATTTAACTTTATTGTTTAATCACATGAACAAGATGGTAGACGAAGGCATAGACTTGCAAGAGGCAATCGAAAAACTGGATCAATCTCAGTTCTCCAAGCTAGCTAATTATAAAGAACTAGCCGGTCGCAATGCTAATTGGACTTATGTTGAGCGAGAAGCTGCTTCATTTGAGTAGTTAGGTCATCACGAATTCTGCTAAATCGCATGCCACTGCCCACCATATCAAACGAAAGGCAACGTGAAATTTGACTCCCATTTCCCGCATATTTCAAATCATCGATTCGGTACAGACCAATCTACAAAAAATTGGTTATAATGACTTATGTGCCCAAAACTAGGTAGCTCTATGGAAATATCACTGTACGAATCGCTTGGAGGTTTACCAACTTTAGAACGGGTACATAAAATATTTTATGATAAAATTTATGACCACCCTTGGTTAAAACTTTTTTTCGAGGGTTTTAACCAACAAGTTATTGAAGACAAACAAACATCATTCATGGCAGAAAAATTCGGTGGCCCTGCATATACAGGAAAACCATTGAAACAGGTTCACGAGAATATGTATATATCACAAGAGCTTGCTGATTTACGACATCACATTTTGCAAGAATCCTTAGTTGAAGCAGAAATTCCCGAGGAGTTAGCAACTCGGTGGCTTCGCATTGATGAAGCTTTTATGCAGCAAGTTATTAAAAAATCCGTTGCATCCTTCTATCGTGATTATCATTTCAAATATAAACAACGCATTATTTACCCGCGGCCCAATCGTTAAAATTTGTTTTTTCAAAAATTTCTCTAATTGCTGAGAAAAACCCTTTTTTATTTTTATCTGCATACAGCACAACCACAACAGCCCAATAAACAGCCAACTCGACAAGAATAAACACTAAATAACGATGTGTGCGGCGATCCATCTCAAACTTTAATCTACCCTTTCGCTAATCCAACTTCCAGATGAGCCTGTTATTTCGTGCCCTCCCTTTCTAAACAATAGATAAATGACTATTTTTCTTAACAAGCTCGTCGCTTCCGCTTAAAGGATGATTGCATGCATCTCTAAGGCTCACGTCTATCGCTGACGCAAAATTTTCATAAACTTTCTCCTTCCACACTTTCTGGATTAGAATGCCTATGTCCATCAACAATAAATATACAGAATCTTCAATATGACTAAAGCTGATCAAGATTATTACAAAACCCTGGGTGTAGCCCGGAATGCAGATGACAAAACGATTAAGTCTGCCTACCATAAATTGGCTATGAAATATCACCCAGATCGTAATAAGTCACCTGATGCTCAGGAAAAATTTAAAGAGATTGCTAAAGCATATGCCATTTTAAAGGACCCCAAAAAGCGCGCACGATATGACAGTCTTGGGGCCGAAGGTGTCGCACATTTTACCCCTGAAGATTTATACGGCGATTTAGACCTGGGTGATTTATTTGGTGATATGGGTTTTGGTTTTGGCGGTGGGAATATATTTGATCGGATGTTTGGTGGTGGGCGTCGAGCAAAACAAGTCATGCAGGGTCAAGACCTTCGCACCCAAGTTCAAGTACCCTTAGAAACCATCAATACAGGCGGAAAACAAGAAATACGCATTAGCCACCCGGTGAGTTGTAACACCTGCCATGGCTTCGGAACGGCTGATGGCAAATCACCAGCGCTTTGCACTGCTTGTAACGGAAGTGGCCGCAAAGTGGAAACCCGTGGTGAAAATCGTGGCGGCCAACAGGTTAGCTTTCAACAAGTTACCATTTGTCCAATGTGCCAGGGCAAAGGCACCCAAATCGACAAGCCATGTCATACCTGCTCTGGTTACGGCAAAATTGAAAAACAAGAAAAATTGAAGATATCGATTCCAAAAGGTATTGATGATGGCACCGTATTAAGAATTGCAGGCCATGGTTTGCCAGCGGATGACCCTACCATGCCGCCCGGCGATTTGTATGTATCTGTACTAACTCAACCTGATGCTCGCTTCCAACGCCGTGGTGCTGATTTATGGCGCACACTAAAGATTTCTGTGACGGATGCGGTACTTGGCACCCAAGTTGAAACACCCACTTTAGGTAAAAAATTAAGAGTTACAATACCAATGGGAACACAGCCTGATGAAATACTGCAAATTCGTGGCAAAGGTTTGGCTCGATATAACGAATCAGGATGTGGCGACATAAAATTGCGGATTGCTGTTGAAATTCCAAAAAACCTGAGCGAAAAAGAAAAGGAATTATGGCAAGCGTTAAAAGCGTTGCGAAAATAATTAAACATCGAACAAAATTAGCTTGCAACCTAATTAATGCGTTTTTTCATTTACAAGCTATTCCATCTTCTTTTTAGCCCGTTCTATTTTTATAATTATTGCGCTTATTAGTACCGCAACTGAAATCAAAAATAATGCAACGAATAGATTACTTAACGCTTCTGGCTGAAAAGATAATACTAAACCCAGACCTAGCATCATAAATCCAGATGTTAATTTGAGAATTCTACCTTCACGTTCTGTGAACTTCCTGGATCCCAATGTGTAAACAAACAAGCCAACAATAATACTTAGTGGAACAATGTAGATGACGTTGTAGAAAATAAGATGCAGATAATACTCAAACGACGATAAATCCAACAACGTCAGATGTCGCGTATACACCATTGGGAAACCCGCTGTACATAACAGCTCATAAGTATTGGCGAAAACTGCGAGTAACACGGTTCCAAATAACATGGCAGCCAGATTATCCGCATTAACAACATCACGCATGCGTTGAAACAATTTGGGTTTTGCGGAATCGGGGATGCTCAGACTGATGCCTTTTTTGAAGGCAAAATAGTCTTTAATATTGATACCGCCAATCACGATAGCAATAATACCTGCAATCAATGTCATTAACGTTATTTGACCAAAGAGCATAAATAGATTTAACCAGGCGGCCATAAATAAAAAAGGGTCTTCAGAAAAAACAATGGGTAAATAATTAGTCAAATAAGGAAAGTTGAATCACATTGAGCCTCGATGCATGATGGTAGTTGCGAAACAATCCATCACAAAAAAGAAGCCCAATGCGAATAA
>Ga0316207_10000161_pt1 | contig 133804 bp, 123 predicted proteins | sample 6weekpyrite_MG_FD_204943 | JGI IMG/M metagenome (GOLD analysis project Ga0316207, IMG submission 204943) | Microbial mat bacterial communities from mineral coupon in-situ incubated in ocean water Damariscotta River, Maine, United States -... | ecosystem: Environmental > Aquatic > Marine >... | reverse complement strand
CCACTCACAGTTACCGATAGATCCACCAGTACGGTGAAAACGGTGACCGTGTGAACCTGGTCCACCACCAAAGTTCCAGCGTTTAACAACACCAGCAAAACCACGACCCTTAGTAGTCATCGAAGTTTTAAGAACTTTTGCTTCTGCTAATGCAGAACAATCTAAGTCACCTGCTTCTTCGTTTGCAACAGTTAATGTTGCGAAACGGTTGAAGTTAGCTTCTAAAGAGTATTTCTTCTGCTTACCAGCAATAGCTTTGTTAGATTTTTTACCTGAACCGTATGCAACGATAGCAGTACCATCTGTTACTTCACATACCTTAGTGTCAACTACTTTAAGTAGTGTAACAGGTACGGCAGGAACAGTAATAGTACGGCTCATGCCGATTTTTTCTACAATAAATTCCATAAATTAATTCCTTACTTGTCCATTGAACGTACTTCTACGTCAACTTCAGGTGCAAGATCTAGTTTCATCAAAGAGTCAACTGTATCAGGTGTCGCAGACACGATGTCAATTAGACGTGCGTGTAAACGAATTTCAAATTGCTCACGTGCTTTTTTGTTAACGTGAACAGACTTAAGAACCGTATATTTACGGATCTTCGTAGGGATAGGGATCGGACCGCGGATTTCAGCACCAGTACGTTTTACAGCTTCAACAATTGAAGCAACTGATCTGTCAAGAACGCGATGATCATAAGCTCTAAGCTTTAATCTGATTTTTTCCATAATTTTCCTTTAAAGAACTCGTTAGTTCCGCTACTTTTCACTGTGAAAATGCAGAACTAACCCAAATTGGAACCGAGATTATAGCTGTATATAGATGAAATATCAAGGGTTTTAGGGGTTTAGCTGCACTTTTATTATAAATTTACTTCCTTTTTAAAAGGAAAGAGTAGATTAGTAAAGGCTAAAATCTCTCTATTTTTTAGATTCTCTCCCTGAATTTGGTACTTTTTCTTATAGAGTTATTTTCTTTTCCTTTTAGAAAGGAAATGATATACTTCACAATATACAAATTCACTACAAAGCAAAGCCATGTTAGATGCCCTTTATAATCTCTCGTCTAAAAAAACAAACCTTCTTCCACGAAAATTACAGATTAATGCTTCCTATACTATATTAAAAGGGGCTTCACGAACAGGCAAAACATCTATTATTAAACAGTATCTCTACACCCTTCCTAGTTCTTCGTATCTCTATATAGATCTTAAGGACCTTCGTATTGATAAAGAACTCATAAAAAGTGAGCTTCCTCAATTTTGTATAGATAATAAAATCAACACCTTAGTGATTGAAAATTATGAAGAGGATATCCCCTTGCCCAATGTCTCTTCACTTATCCTCTCCACAGAGAAGGACCTACATATAGAAGGCTTTGAGCATCTTAATGTGTATAATCTTGATTTTGAAGAGTTTTTGGTCTTTGATTCTCGCTATGATACCCTTGAAGATGCCTTTACCCATTTTTTGCAAACCAGCTCTTATCCTGAGCTCTATTATGTCCACCAAGACCATCGAAACAAACAACTCCAAAATATTTTAAAGCTCTCCCTCAATCCCCTTGAACTTCAAATCATGATGCACTCAGCAAAACTTCTAGGACACAAGGTTTCTGCTTTTCAGATGTTTGAACGGTTGAAAACACATCAGAAGCTCTCTAAAGATATGTTTTATAAGACCTTTTATGGACTGATGGAGAAAGGGTATCTTTTTTGGGTGGAAAAATTTGAACATGCCCGAGCAACTAAAAAGCTTTATACCTTAGACTTTAACATAAAAAATGCCCTTACCTTACAAAAAGACTTCTCCCGTCTCTTTGAGAGTCTTGTCTTTTTAGAGATGCTTAAACGTGGCTCTGAGATCTATTATGCTGATGGCATCGACTTTTACCTACCCAAAGAGAACCGTATTGTCCTCACCATGCCCTTTTCTAATGAAGATGTACTCTTTAAGAAAATAGAGAGCATTGAAGCCTTTATCATTGAAAATGGAGTGATTCATGTTGAAGTCGTTACTATGAATGCTCAAACCAAGCTAGGACTTCCTTATGCCGTAGTGGAGATGATGCCCTTTGTGCAGTGGGCTATTGTCGAAGGAGAAGAAGCTTAAGCCCCTTATTAAAATAGCTTATGTTTGCAATGCATTAGTCTTTCTTTGTTATGATTTAAAAACAGATATATAAAGGAGTCTATTATGAAATATATTTTTACACTCATCCTTTCTTTTATAATCATCGGTTGTGGAGGCACCTCTACGCAAGACAGTTCTACTATACAAGTGGCTTTAAGCTCACCAACCCAAGAAGCTCAAGATTGGTATAAACCAAGTATCGACACCTCATGGCAGTGGCAACTCTCTGGTAATGTGAATACCTCTTATCCTGTCGAACTTTTTGATATCGACTTATTTGATACGGACCAAGCTGTAATTGATGACCTTCACGCCCAAGGTAAAAAAGTCATCTGCTACTTCTCAGCAGGTTCTTATGAGAACTGGAGAAGTGACAAGGCTGCCTTTGACAGTTCGGTACTAGGAAACAATCTTGATGGATGGGCAGGAGAGAAGTGGTTAGACATCAGTTCAGACCTTATTCGTCCTATTATGCAAGCGCGTTTAGACTTAGCCCAAAGCAAAGGTTGTGATGGCGTAGAGCCTGATAATGTAGATGGCTATACCAATAATACAGGCTTTGCCCTCAGTGCTAATGACCAGCTTAACTATAATAAATTTTTAGCCAATGAAGCCCATAAACGCGGTCTTAGCATAGGTCTTAAAAATAATCTTGACCAAGTACAAGAGCTTGAGCCTCACTTTGACTTTGCGGTGAATGAACAGTGCCATCAATACAGTGAATGTGATGCACTCTATCCTTTTATCGACAATGCTAAACCTGTTTTTAACGCAGAATATAAGCAAAGCTATGTGGATAACAGTGACTCTCAAAGAGATATAATGTGTACACAAGCCTATAACAATCAATTCCAAACCCTTGTGCTTCCACTTGATTTGGATGATAGCTTTAGAATCGACTGTATCTAAAGCTTTCTAAATTAATTTACCACAGGTTCAGGAATACCCTGTTCTTGTAAAATCACACGTAACTCTTCTAACTTCACAATGGCCGCTTCAGCCTCTTGAATCTCTTCTTCTGTACGCGTTCCATTGGCTTGTGCCTCTTCAATCTTATGTCGTATATCTTCTATTTGTGCTTTTGATGGATAATAGAGTTGAATACGACGTGTACGAAGATCATTTTGATATTGTGCGTATTTAACTGGGTCATTTAAAGCCTCTTGAGAGGGTTTAAATGGCGTAAACTTAGCATCAGGAGGAGTCACCTTTGGAGAACGTGGATCATGTTTTGTCATACTCATGGCTAAGTGTGCCTTCACCTCTTCAATATTCAGATGTTCCTCTTCTTTCACCACCATAACTTCCTTAGTTTTAGCTATCACTTTTGGTTGTTTTTCTTGCGGCAAAGAGACAGCTTCATCTTTAACAGATTCACTTCTAGGAAGTTCTATATTAGAAGCTGATGATATTTTCTTTCCTTTGAATTCTAAAGAAAGTAAAAAGACGATGGCACCTAACACCACAATCATAAGAGAGGGTACAATCCACTTTTGCATTAAAAAATCCTACGCTTTACATAGGTTTGATTCAGGTGTATATCAGAATCTTGCATAACCTTCTTCATAAATGCTGAATAATTTTGGCGAATCTGCTCATGCGCTAGTTTATGTGAGATTTTAAAACGTAGACTACTATCGAGTTCTTTAAGCTTATAATGCTGCTGTCTGACATAAAAGATATGCCATTGACCCTTAGCAACCCTCATCGGCTTAGAGACTTGATGCAGTTGAGTTAAAAGGGCCATACGCTTCACAAGGCTAGCGGAGAGATCTCCATTTTTTATCGTGCCTAAATTTCCTGCTATCTTCAAATGCCTGTCCTTAGCAAGAGAATACTGACGCACGGCCTCATCAAAGTTCATACCTGCTTGAAGCTTGGCATACACCTCTTTTGCCATTTTTTCCGTCTTCAGCTGAATGTGCTGCACCTTTGCTGTGTCTAGTTTAGTCAACTCACTCTTATGTGCATCATAATAGTGTTTAACCTCTTCATCACTTACTGCTGCAGCCGCTTTATGTAGTGCCTCTTTGGCTTCATGGATCTCATTAATAAGACCAATCTCTTTAAGATAATGTGTCTGAATTGCTTTGTTTTGAAAAATCGAAAAAAGAATCGCTTCTGAGTGTTCATTGAGCTGAGAATACTCTGCCTTAAACTGTTCAAACTGTTTTTGAAGCTTCTGCTCAGAGAGAGAAGGCAAGGCTTGCTTCTGTCTAAGTGTTTGCGCTAAAGCTTCTCGGCTGATAACACCTGCTAAAACATTATTCATATCGCTTTGAGCATCATGCTTAGCTACCGCTTGCATTAAAAGATCAAAATCACGCTTATACAAGGCCCACTCATTTACCTGAGCAATCTTATCACCCTCTTTTAAATCATAAAAGACCCGAGCCTCCGCTAGGCTCATAAAGGTAAGTAACAGCGCTAAAAAAACTGAACGCACCTACTCTCCTCCCTCACCATAGAAGTAGTTAATTCCCTTTGTCAGCACGGTAACACTTGCAGCAATCGCTGTAGGAATCAGACTACTTGCAGCATCATCTCGTGTTGCAAAAGAGTCATCTGTTAAGACCTGAGGGTAATTGATTGCTACATTTCCTGTTTGCAAGGTTATATCTTGAAAGCTCTTTTGTGCATTATATGCAGGAAGGATATCTGTAACTCTTGTAAAATCATTATACTCTGTATATCTCCCATCTACCCACTCTTCCCAGCCAGCATGATCATATCCTAAAGAGACATGCACATGATGTGGTTGGGAAGCATCACCAATGGCATGAAGTGAATAACCAATCACTGCAAAGGTTGGAGCAGTTTTAAATTGTCCATACCAATACATCCCTAAGTGATCTACCGGTTGAAATGGCATCTCATCGAAATTTTGGTACTGGCTGTAGCTTGAGTATGAGCCTTGACGGTAATGTGCTTCTGTGCTCTTATAGTCTGAATCTTTAAGTTTATAGGGACTTAGGTAGTACTCCGCCGCTAGATCTTCTAAGGCAGCAGGATCATCACTGTTTTGTCGATACACATTAGGTGAGTAGTAGCCACCGTGTGCATTTCCATGGGCATCTTCACCATGTACTAGATCTAAAAAGTGCCAGTATGAGGTATAATTCACCGTGACCCCATACGCCGACAAGACAATCCCACCTAATGAGTAAGGACTTGGTTGATAGTTATAGCCCACATACCAAGCACCTAGATTAGTATCTTCAAAATCATCCACATCTGATACGGCTTTGCCTAAGGCATTAGCCGCAGCTTCTTCTGAACCAGCAGCATCTACATAGATATCATAAGCACGTCTTTGTTGTGCTGTGGCAAATTCTGATCCCATATATTTTAAAGCATCTTTAACAATCTTAGTATGTGTAGGCTGTGTCCATGCCTGTGCTGATGTCATTAGCCCTAACCCCATAAGTCCTAAACCTAAGTTTTTAACCATTTTCATTATCATTCCTTAATAAAATTTAATAGATAATAACATATCAATTAGTAAATGGATGGTTAATGGGGTGTTTCATGTTTATTAAATTAAATAATATTATAAAATGTTAATTTAGGTAACATTTTAGTTTTTCTGTTTAAGGAAAGCATCTTATCAACTCTTATCTCTTTTCTAAAGAAAGCTATCCGCTCATTTTACTAAAGCAGTTCCTAAACTCATTGTGCTACCATACAAAAAATAAAACTATAAAGAATATTATTATGACCCTAAGCGTTTTTACCAATACTCAAGTCATCTCTTTAGAAGATGGTGCGGCGGATATGTTTATGAACTATATCCTAACACCTGATGAGAAGCATCAGATTCAAGCCGTTCAGACCTATGAAGAGAAGATGATGACAAGAGCCATTAACCTTCCACTCACAAACGGTATCGATGAAGTCAATAAGAAGATGATCTTAGCAGGACTGGCTGATCTTGAAGTGGGAGATCGTTTTTTATGTAACGGAGCGAAGATTACGGATCTTGAATCACCTGAGGCTAAATACTATCTTGCCCTTGTCGCTAACCTCAACAATGGACAGAATCTAACCCCTGAACAAGCACAGGTAAAAACACGTGTTGAAGATGAAGAACATACGATTATGTCAAAACTCACTGATGAAGAGCTTGCTGAGAAAGAGAAAGCTGCTAAAGAAGAAGAGGCCTAGGGTTTAATACCCAAAAGCCCCTTGAAGTTTTTCGGTATCTACAGAATCTTTCGCTTTTTCTCCATCAACAGACTCCTTACCTTTTTGAATATCCTTCTGCTGATACGCTTCATAAGCCTTGCCCTTATCCACAGAATCAGCTGCCTTCTGTTTATCGACTGAATCGATTGCCTTGTTGTAATCAAAGGCCTCTACTAAGCTAAGTAGAGACAAGATAAGCAATAATGTTTTCATTTTTTTCCTTTATGATGAATCCTATAGACGAAAAGTTAACCTAAAAGGAATTAATCAACACTTAACTCCTTAATCACAAACCATGAGCCATACCGTCCGCCACGCATTGCTAGATGCAGCGACTCAACATTTTCATTAATCTCAAACGCTGTCTCACCGGCTGAGTACTTACTTATCTCTTGAAGTTTGACCCATGAACCATTAACAACAGCCCACAGTTGCATCTCTCTTGGAAAGTAGTAACCATTCCATGTAATTTGCATGCGCTGTACTTCTGAAGCCTCTGCTAAATCAATTTGAATCCATTCAGCTTGGTAGTAACCCCCACGATTTGTACGCGAAACCCACTCTGTTGAGCTCTTACCATCACGAATATTCTCAATTCCATAAGAAGCATTGTACTGACTCGAAGCACTAAGCTCGGCTTTTTGTAAAGAGACCTCTGTTGACGTTGAGTCCTCTTGTAGTGTTATAAAACTCCAGCTCTTTTCATTCTCAAGCAAATTACCTGCTAAGTCTTGTGCCTGTGTGGAAACCCTCGCCTTATAGCTGCTTCCTGCTTGTAGCGGCTCTTTTGGTCTTAATGTAATTTTACTTCCACTGACACTTATACTTGCAGAGACTACCACATCATTTACATCCACTAAACTTAGTGCTTGCGTCAAAGAACTTGTGTTCATCTCTTCTGAGAAGCTTACGCTTACTTCTGTCTCTACACTCACATCAATAGCCCCATCAACAGGAGTAATCTCTGTTATCGTTGGTGCGAGTTTATCACTAGCATCTGGTTTAGAAGCCGTTGTAAAGCTAAGGCTCACACTCTCTTGCAAGTTATTACCTGCTAAATCACTCACGCCTGTTGTGACACTAAAACGGTATTCACTCTCATAGTTTAAGGCCATATTTGGTGTAAAACTTACTGTATTTGCCTTCACACTCAAGCTACCCTCGATACTATTATCACTACTGTCTGTAACAAAGATATTACTTGTATTGAGTGTATCCTTATCCATTGGCTCATTAAAACTAACACGCATAACACTATCAACAGCCACTCCACTTGCCTTATCACTTGGGCTTATCTCGCTGATGAGTGGAGCTGTTGTATCAGGTTCTGCACACTCCCATGTTCCTGGCATTTTAACTGCATCCATAGAGAGTTGTACTGCCTTATACTCAGGAGAGCACTCCTCATACAAACTTGCCGCCGCATTCGCCAAAGAGGCACGTACATTATCATAATCTGTACGGGTGTTCATCGTGGTGGCTTGAGCCTCATACCAGATACGAATCGCCTTATCCATACCAATTCCAGGTACCTCTACATCTGTTTTATTTTGGGGATGCTTTCCGCCTTCAACTAAGAGTGCAAAAGATAAGTTAGTGATACCACTGTTGTAATGTACCCCGCCATTATCACTGCTTTGGGTATATTTATCCTCATAATTATCGCGGCTCTTATCATCTTTGGTTGGATCGTTCATATAGCGTAGAAACTTCTCATTACCAAGCTGCTCTCCTACAATCCATGTGTTGTCAGTAATGTTAAATGCACTTGGATTTGCATCTGCACTTCCACCTGAAGTAATCCATGTCTGAATTGCTGAACCAAAGATGTCTGAAAGCGACTCATTCAGTGCACCAGATTCATTTTTGTACTCTAAATTTGCACTCTTCCATGTTACTGCGTGAGCTAACTCATGTCCCACTACATCCACCGCATAAGCGAAGTTATTGGTACTACTGTCTCCTGTTCCAAATGCCAACTGTTTATCATCAGGTGAGAAAAAGGCATTAAGTCCTGAACACGATCCTCCATTTGAAAATCTTGCATCTACTGTGGCGACAATTTTTGCATCATCCCCATCATACGAGAAACGATTAAACATGTTTTTATAAAAATAATACCCCATATTAAGTGCATCATAGGCACTATCTGTAGCACGATCATCAACGGCTGTATCGCTTGAGCGTGCCATGCTTCCTGGCAGGTTTGCTCCTCCTCCAACACAGCCACCATCCAGGGTATAGACATTGATACTGCGTTCTGTATGAACACGATCAATACTCTCTATCAACTCAGCGCTGTTGGCATCAATAAATAGTTTCTCAATACGTTGCTGACCCCTAGTATCGTTATATTTAACAATACTCTCATACGCTAAATGCGCTCTATCATCATAATCCATATAGATAATCAACTTCGGTGCTTCATATACTGTTTGTAAGATAGGGTCACCATCAGAGATATGATTAAGTGTTGTCTCTAAGGCCTCGTCACCCTGAATGCTAGGTTGGGTATTGATAGCTAAGGCCGTTGAGTACTTTCCAATGATTGACTCTAATTGATGAGTACTACTGACTTGCACTGCAACCTCAGCCCCATATACTTCCAGACCATCATAAGTCTGTTGAAACGTATAATACGTACTTCCATTACTTCCATACTTCGCTTCATCAAAAACAAAAGCTTCCTGTGTTCTATGGCTAGGAATAAATCTTTGTGAAAGAATTTGATTGGCTTCATTTGCATCTGAAACAAAAAGATTTTGATTTCTAAAACTTTGATAAAGGTCTGTGGTGAGTTTAACTTGACTGCTCTTTTGAGTCGACGTTGTTTGCGTGGTATTTACACCATTTTGTTGCTTTTGTGCAAGCTCTTGTGTTTTATCTTGAGAAAAACTTGTTTGAAGACCTTCATGAGAAGAGTTTTCAGCTTTTGGTGTTGTTATAAGTGTCCATGCCCCTGCAGCAAGGATTATTGAGCCCCCTAAGGCCAACCATCTTTTATCCATGGTAACGTTTCCTAAATATGAAGGCATCCCCTAAAACACCTTAAAGCAAGGCTTATTTAAAAACCCTGCTGTTTATCATTATTTCAATTTCTTATGTCCCTACACAAAAAAACAACTGGAAATAATGGTTGAGAAGCGTTAGAATATAGAAAATAAACTTAATTTTATATTATAATTAAAACAAATAAGTAAAAGCTGGACTTTAACTACCAAACTCAGTTTTTATATATTATATTTTATTATAAAAACTGATTATTTGGACTTCTAAATTACTCTATTTTTATATTATTTAGAAGCGGTATCGAAGGTTCGCATAGATATAACGGCCAGGCTCATTCAAGAGCATTACCTCACCTGAAGTTCCTGAAGATAAAAGCGTTAAATCTTTGTAGGTATTACTCACAGCATAGGTATGATTAAAGGCATTATCCATTCCTAAGGTCAAATCAAAACCATTACTAAGATCTCTATTCCATTTAAGATTAACCACAGCATAACCAGCAAGTTCTTGTTCTCCATTATCCGAATCAAAGTTGCTCCAGTTATCTGCAGCAATGAGTTCTAGCTTTGAAGAGGTCATTTCCGTATCATAATTAAGCGCGATATTCCCTTTAAGTGGTGGAATCTCTGCGAGGTCTGTGTCCGTTTGTCCTGTTAAAGGTGCATTTTTTTGTCCACGTTGATAAGCTATACCAAAATCCATATACGCTGCATCACTAAAGGCATAAAAACCGGTAATATCAAATCCATAAATAGTCGCATCTACATTTTCAAATGCATTAGTTGCCATGCCCATCATATTTTGATTGGCATCATTATAAACAATATAATCTTTTAACCATGAGTGAAACACTTTTGCTTTGATAAAGGCATTGTCATACTGTTTTTTCACCCCTAAATCAATCTCATAGTTTGAGGTCTGTTCTAAAGTTGGTGTCCCGACAAGATTTCCCATCATTCCATTGAAGTACAACTCTCTTGCATCAGGTACACGTGAGGCCTTTCCTGCACCCATGAAATATTGTGTTCCATTGTCTGTGTTGTATGTTGTAAAAAGGTATCCACTTACAGCAGAATAGTCATTATCCTGATTTGCCCCATCGGTTTCAATAGACGTATCATCATAACGAAGCCCCATATCAATATCTAAGGCACCATAAGAACGTTCATATTGTGCAAAGAACGCGATGTTTTTAGTATCTGTATTATCAATACTATTTCCATTATAAGCACCATTATTGGTGTAGTATCCATTCCAGTTACGCTCACTTGCATCCACACCTAAGGTAAGATCAGCCTCACCCACTTCAAGGACATTGCTTACTTTAGCACCTTGAATTTTAGATTCCATGTTATTGAAACGCACGCCCATCATATTTGATGCCATTCTATACGTGTTTGACATCGGGTGTTCTACTTTTGAGTTGTAGTATTGAAAGTCAAGCTGCTTTGAGAAGCTTCCTAGATCTGTTAAAGTATATTCTAGGTTATAGATATCTGAATCATCTCTGTTTGCATCCATAGGCGTAGATGGGTATAAGATATCATCACTTCTATTGGCTGTGTAAGAAAAACGAAGCTCTTGATTATCCGTAGGATTAAAGAAAAGTTTTCCCATAAAGGCTTTTTTTGTATAGGCCTCCATCTCTTTATAAGCCGGCATATAAGCATTACCAGGATTACTACCAGGTGTGTTTGCAATATAATTATCTACCTGTTCAGATAGGGTATTCCCATCCCCATCTTTGTACTGATCACTTGACTCTGTTGAAGCAGAGAGTAACACTCTAAACATATCCGTCCCACCACTCACACTTGCCGCTGCTTTTTTGTACCCAAAGCTCCCTGCATTGAGGTTGATCTCACCTGAGACTTCCTCCGTTGGCTTACTTGTTGTTACATTCACTAAACCAGAGAGTGTTCCAAAATTTTCAACATCATAAGGGCCCTCTTTCACTTCGACACTTGAGATATTATTCGTGAGTACATGTGAGGTAGGTGGATCCATTCTGTTTGGACCTGCTCCATAGATCTTTGCCCCATCAATGGTGATGTTGATATTATCCTTTTTCTGACCCCGTAAGATAATATCATTAGAGATTCCACTACGTCTGACAATGGAAACGGAAGGAACCGAACGGGTCAATGACTCCGCTAAGTCTGCTGACTTTAACTCTTCACCACTAACATCATTTACAACAACCGTATTCACACTTTCTTCAATCTCAACGGCTTGCATTTCAACCGTTTCAGCCATAATACATTGACTCAACACCATTGAAATAGCAATACTTTTTACAACTACATTTTTCATCTATACTTCCCTTGCATTAAAGGCATAAGCATAATAAAGAAGTGTTACAGAAGTGTTAATTTTTGCCTTTTTGGCTCCATCTTAGCTCAATTTGTGTTCCCTTGTTAAGTTCTGAACTAATATTTAAGACGATATCATACTCCTTCGCAATCATCGCAACGATATTCAGACCGATTCCAAAGCCACCTACCGCATCATTGGCGCGTTTATAACGCTCAAACACGGTATCTATCTTCTCTTTAGGTATCCCAACACCTGTATCTGAGATCTTTAAAAGCCCCTCTTTGACCTCAACCTTGATCTCTCCATTTACCTTGTTATACTTGATGGCATTGGAGATAATGTTATCCATAAGACGTCCAAGCTTGTTTTTATCCATATAGATACTCACACCCTCCTCAATGTCTTTGAGAAAATGAATCTTCTTTTGGTTCATCGTCACCTTAAAGTAGTCCACCCTCTCACAGACAAAGCGTGAGAGATTTATGGACTCATTTTTGACTGCAATGTCATTATGCAAAATCAAATAGGTCAGATCATTATAGATATTGGAGATGGTACGTGCTGCAATATCCACACGCCGTATCTTTTTCGCCTCTTTGTCATTTAACTTTTCTGTATCGATTCCCTCTACATTAGCAACAATCACTGAAACAGGGGTGTTTAACTCATGGGTTGTATCTTTGATAAAGTTATCTAAAAGCGTAATAGACTCACGCATAGGACGCAAAAACAGACGCAGAAGATTAATCCCAATAAAACTCATAAAGATAAAGATAAGCCCGCCATAAATCACCATGTTTTTAACCATGGCATGAAACCAGAGACGATTATCTTCTGTTTCGTACACTAAGTACTTAACATCCATATCATTTTCACTCACCCGCACTACACAATGCACATAATCCCCATCTAAGGCAATGAATTTTGAAAAATCTTTAGGTCTTTGTTTTAGATAAGAGGCTAAGGCCTTTTTATGGCTATCAAACACTGCTGTACGATAGGCTAGACCCACAGGCAACGCTTCACCTGAGTCTATAAAATGATAGAGCATATTAGGATAGTAGGTCTCATTGACTAACTGCATGGAGAGGGCATGCTCTGCTAACATCTTATCCTTCTCATTTTTATAGTAAATAGAAGCTAAAAGGGCAAGTATCAGTACCCACATAAGGGTATACAGGGCGATAAAGGCACGAAGGGATTTAAATTCAGGAGAATTTATAACCGTAGCGTTTAATACTAACAATTCTATCCTTTCCAAGTACCTTACGAAGGTTTTTAATGTAAGTTCTTAAAGCGGTATCACTAGGTTCCTCATCAAAATCCCACAGATGCTCATAAATCACCTCATGACTGACCTGCTCATTGCTGTGTTGTAAAAATAGCTTTAGAAGCTTCTTCTCTTTGTGATTAAGTGAAACAGACGCTCCATTTTCTAAGAGCTCATCAGCATCCACATCATACACCAGCTTCTCACCCACCGCAATCGTCTCATTAGGACTATGATAAAAATTACGCTTAATGATGTTATTTACTCGCAACAGTAACTCTTCTAAGGCAAAAGGTTTTTTAATATAATCATCACATCCGCTTTCAAAGCCCTTAGAGAGATCTTGCGTTGAGTTAAGCGAGGTAATGTAGATGGCAGGGGTACTGTCTCCTCTCTCTCGTGAAGCTTTTAAAAGCTCAAAACCGTTAGGTGAAGGAACATTCACATCAAGCAAGAAAAGATCAAAACTGTTTTCATACATAATCTCATTGGCACTCTGCCCATCATAAGCACAGACCACTTCAAAGCCCTCTTCCTGTAAGAACTCCTCTATGGTCTCATTGAGGTTAACATCATCTTCTAAAAGGAGGATCTTTTTAGCACTCATTTCACCACACACGCTTTAACATAGAGCGCCATAGTGTATTTGGTTTTTGACTTTTTATCATACTCATACACTTCGCGTGTACGTTTTTTAAGCGCTTCTGTACGTCCCATGGTTTTTACAGACCACGAAATAGTTTTTCCTATTGTTGCCTTTGCACTATTTTTAGGATCGCGAATAAAATAGATCATTTGATCATCTCGTGCTCTTACGCCATACCCAAACATCTTCTTCCCAGCTTCACCAACCGTAAATTCTACCTCGCCTTCTAAAAGCACCCTCTGGCCTGAGAGCATATCAGGCTGAATGTACTCACCACACATTGCTTTAGCTTTAACACGTCGTTCTCTTTCTTTCTTATTCGAAAGTTGTTGTTCTTTGTACAGTTTTTCTTGACGTGCTTTCTGTTTTGCTAAAGCCCTAGCCTTTGCTAAACGAAGCTCAGCGTGTTTGCGCTCGGATTCTTTCTTGATTCTAAGAAGGGCCTCCTGCTGGGCTGCCTCAGCTTCAGCAGCAGCCTTAGCCTCTGCCTTATGTTGCCAATATTGCGGATTTTGAAAAGATAAAAACCGTTCCTTGTCTTCTAATGGCAGTTTATTCGCATCAATAAAGTCCATCTCTTCTTGAGTCGGTTCACTCTTTAAAAGTGGAAATAAAAAAACAAAGTTTTCACTATCTTCATCCTCAACAAACTCCTCTAGGGTCACTTCCATACCAGATTGAATCTTACTGTTTGTCTCTGCTAAACGGCGTAGCTCAGCAAGGTACTCTAAGGCAAGCGGTCCTTTCTTTAACTTTGCCTCATCAAGAAGGTGCCCAATCGCCTCATTTTTATGCGATGCTTCCATATAGGGCAGACATCTCTCTTCTAAAAAGGCGAAAGGCGCTTGTTGACGTTTTACAACAGACTTACAAATAGAGTCAAACTCATATACTGGTGTTCCAAACTGTGCATAAAAGATAGGGCGAGTAAAAAACTCTTTTTTAACATAGGCTTGTGCTTTTTTAGGTGTATATTTTAACTTTTTAAACACCTCAATAGCCGCATAAGAAAAAGGGGTCTTTTTCCACGCCTTAACCTCTTTTGGGCTCATCTTTAATTTTGCCCATTTGGGATACTCTTTGTTTGAGATACCCGCATCTTTCCAAGATTTTTCTTGCTTTAAAGAGAGTACTTTCCCCTTATAGACATAGGCCGTAGGGTCGTCTTTGCGTTTTGTATGTGGTTTGCTTTTTTCTTGACTTTTGTGTCGACTTCCATCGCGTTTAAAACGATCGGTATGCCCCGCTTCAAGTTTAGCAAGTAGGGCTGCTCTCTCTTTTTCTTGAGGCGTAGGCTCTGAACCACATCCTAAAAATAGGAAAACAGATAGTGTCACAAAAAGAAATTTATACATTAACATCACCTTTAAATATAATGGTTTTTTATCATTATAGTATAAATCAAAAAGGTTACGAAAGAATTAACAGAAATTATAAATAAAAATGTTCTATTTATCTGTAGGTTTTTGATATTTAAAAATTGCGCCTACTCGATTCACCTCTTTTAATACTCCATCTTTATACTCAATATCCCCAATATAACAGAAACCTACCCCACTTAATTCATTATCTTGAAATTTAGATAAGGCATTAATTAAATATACACTTATTTTTTCGCTATTACTTGAATAAACGCTAAAGTTACGCGTACCTTTTTCAATACTTTGCTCTATACTATCAAAAAATCCACCATCTGTGCCTAAACTTTTTGCTGATGAAATTGCCATAGCATCTCCTATCCCACCCCTTGACACTGTAGTTAGAATCACTGAACCCTTACTAAAACAATCTATACTCTTTTTTAAAATCTCCTGCTCATTTAATCTATGTGTGCTACCTGCACACCCACTAATTAATAAGGCTAATCCTACGCTCAAAATACTTTTAGTTATCATCTACACACCCTTACTTTTTTCTCGTAATCTTTTTTTCCACAACTTAATCTTATCAACATCACCATTTATTTCATATATTTTTATCAACTCTTTTATTGCTAAAACATACCCCTTGTTAGCTGACATAATATATAACTGTTTTGCAATTTCTTCATTTTTCTCTACATATTCTCCATTTTTATACATTGCACCTAAATCATACAAAGCACGTGTATGATTTGCTCGAGAAGCTTTTGTGAACCAATAAAATGCCTTTGAGTAATCTCTTACTACTCCATCCCCGTTGATATACATCAGACCAAGTGTATGCTCAGCTTCAACATAATTAGCCTTTGCTGCTTGTTGAATAAACTTAAGACCTTCATCATAGTCTTTTGCACATAATTTAGCTTGACCTTTTTCATACAATTCTTTTAATTCTGGGTCATTAACACTAATACTATACAGAGGGCTATCCATCGCATGAATATCTTTATTATGCATAAATTTAATATATATTTTTGCACAACCTGTACATCCTCTTGAGTAAGAACCTTTTCTCATTAAAGCCATATCAACTTTTGATAATGATGTTTTGTAATAATAAACCATTGATGTTTCTCTAAAGTTAAAAGTAGCATATGCAGGTTCGCCTAGGATATCTTTAACATCTGAGTAACTACTTTTCTGTTCCTCCAACTCTTGCAAATCTGGTTTAACATCAATATAGCCTGGTGTTAAAAAAGAACAACCGCTCACTATTAAAACAGTGACTAATAAAAATAAGACCTTGAAAAATTTCACAATATAATACTTTAAAATAAATTTTAATAGAATTATACATTCTAAAACTTAGATTTATAGCAAAGATCAAGTATATGACTGCTCTTAAATCCGTAGAGGAGAATACATGAAAAGAAAATTCTATAAGCTTCATTAAGACTCTCTATGTACCTCATATCATTTTTATTAAGTGTAGCATAGGCATTGCAAGTGTAAACCGTATATAAGAATGATATAATTCAATAAAAATTTCAAAGAATGTATATGGCAAGCCCTAAAAAGCCTCAAAAAAACAGCTCTACTAACCATAAAAAAATGCCTTTAGCCATCCATTACGCAGGTTTTTGGTCGCGTTTTTTAGCCTTAAGTGTGGATATCTTCATGATAGGCATTCCCATCTCTATACTGATTTACTTCTCATTTGGGTATGAGACTATGCAGGCGCAACCTGACTTTATGGACGCAGTAGAGGGCATTAAGCCCAACCAAAAGGCCAATCCTTATATTCCGCTTCTTACCATGTCCTTATGGTCTATCATTACCCTGATGTTTTGGATTAGGACAGGTCAAACGCCTGGTAAAAAAATGGCCCATATTCGTATTGTCGATAATGAAACCTTTAAGCAGGCATCGCCTTCTAGACTTCTAGTACGTCTTATCCTTTTTATTATGCCCATGGTCGCTTTTTTTAGCTTTTTCATCATGCTTTTTCATCCTAAAAAACGCACTATCCATGATATCATCAGTGGTACCTCTGTGATTTATACAAGTTAAGCAATGGCCTTTATCACTGCCTCTTTTTATTTTTTCTACTTTTCTATAGTTGCCGTTTATATTATCTTTATGCCTAAGGTATTGGAAACCGTGGGGTATTCTCCCTCTGAGATAGGTATTCTCTTTGCTGCAGCGCCTTTGGTCCGTTTTGCCATCCCTTTTTTGTTTTTAAAATACTTTAGCTTTACCCCTAAGGTCTTTAACACAGCCCTTGTGCTAACCCTGTTTGCCTCGCTTCTCTTTCATCCTTTTTTAGAACACTTTTACTTACTTATGTTTGCCAATATCGCCTTAGGTGTAGGGATGAGTTTAGTCATTCCTTATGTAGAGAGTGTAGCACTTTCTTACATGCCAAAAGAGTCTTACGGAAAGATACGTCTTTTTGGTTCCATCGGCTTTATCTTAGTCTCGCTTGTTTTAGTGCAGTTCCTCTCTTCACCAACGAACGCTCTGCTCTTTTTAAATGTAAGTGCCTTACTTACCCTTGTCTTTGGTCTGCTTATCTCACAATATGAGCGTGCAAATGCCAAAGAAGAACTACACAGCACGAAAGCCTTTTCACTCCTACGACATTGGCCCTTATGGTTAAGTCTGTTCTTAATGCAGGTTGCTTTTGGTGGTTTTTATAACTTCTTTACTATCTATGCGAGTTCGTATGAGATTGGCATTTCCCATTGGGGTATCTCTTCTATGGACATGACCATCTATTTATGGAGTTTTGGGGTTATTTGTGAAGTCTTTATGCTCTATTTCCAAGCCCCACTTTTACGGAACAATCTGCTTCGTGTCTTGCAGTTTTCAGTGGGTATCACCGTGCTTCGTTGGTTACTTCTTGCTGGCTTTCCTGAAAATATCTGGTTGCTCTTTCTTTCACAAAGCATTCATGCCTTTAGTTTTGCCTTGTACCACTCTGCCGCTATTATGTACCTTCATTCACTCTACAGCAATAAAAAGCTTTCCCAACAGTTCTTTGCCGGTATCGCTTATGGTTTAGGTGGCTTTATCGGGGCGATGGGTTCAGGTTTTATTTATGAGATTTCAACACAAGGGCTCTATATTGTGGCCTCTTTTATCACTTTTGTAAGTTTTATCTTTCTAAGTCTTGAGAGCAGACGCACTAGCGCTTAAACAGACGCACTGAGGCCCCAGTTAATCCTACAAGAGTATTTTCACTCCAGAGGTAGTTTTCCACTCTGTCTATACGTCCTTCCTCATCTTCAAAACGCATCACCACTAACTTGGTACTTTGATCTTTAGCTGCTTGAACGCCTTCTTGTGTTTGCGTCGAGATCAGCTTCCAACTCACCTGTTCTTTGTAAATGCCATCCCCATACGTATAGATTCCCTTTCCATCTAACAAGATGGTAAAGACCTCTTTCCCAAAGACCCATTTACCTGCAAGGGTGTCTCTAAAGTCTTCTATCTCTTCTGTCTTTGTATCTACTTCAACCGCGACAACTGCTGAAGCATTTACATCCTCTAACTCATCTACTGTCTTTAAAAAATTATGTGCATAAGCACTTAAAGGGTCATGCTCACCAAAGCGGTAGATAACCGAAAGTCTTTGCACCATGTCCGTTTGATTAACATTATTTGCCGGCATAGAGTCATAGTCAAACTGTACCAGATAGCTTAGATCAACCACCTGCGTTAAGTGGATGGTCATTTCTGCATGCATTGAACTCATAAAATCTGAACCATTATTAATCTTAGGCTGATAGTAGGACAATACAGAGATGTCAAAGCGTTCGTTAACGGGTAGCTTGTAAGAGAGATAAGCACTTCCTCGATAATTATGCTCATCTTCATCAATCTCTTCATCCGTGTAATTAATACGTTCATCATAAGCCGAAAGCCCAAAAAAAAGCTTTCCATATTTTTCAGTACTAAAGACTCTATAACGAAGGCCTAAGCCGTATAAACTACGTTCTTGAATACTTTTAAATTTATCTTTTTTAAGTTGACCATAGGCTTCCATCGCCCACGAAGGAGAATAAAGTTGATGAATATGGCGAAGATGAATAAAAGCATTATTATCTGTTTCAATATCTCTAACCTCATCCTTTTCTACCTTTCCCTGTATCCATGTGATGGTTTTTGGCGTATCAAGTTGAATACGGCCACCATACTCCGCCTCATCCTTTTCCGTATTTCCTCTTTTCTTCTGAAAAGAGCCATAGGCCGAACCTGAAAAACCTTCTGATTTATCAGCGAAATCCACCGTGGCAATATCAACAATAGCAAAAAGTGATGAGAGTGCAAAAAGCAGTAAAAAAAGCGTGCGCATTATAAGCTGTCCTGTAAAATTTCCAAAATTTGGCGAATTTTACAGCACTTTTAACTAAGCCTCGCTTAGTAATCGATGATTAAAGAGACTGTAAATGTTTTATCCGTTCTCTCATTTCCAACAGGTGGTGTGTTCACATAAGAGACCTTATAGTTAATCCCCATAGAGAAGGTATCACTAATCTTACTCTCAACGGCTGACTTCGAGTTAATGAAGTAGATATCACTGTCTTTCATGTCAACACGGTAGTTTAACATCTGAAGAAACTTAAATGACTCTGTAATCTTCCATTCATAATCACCTTGAATAAAAAAGGCACCATACTCGTTGGTTTGACCATCTTTCTTAAAGATCCCCTTTACAGGAACAAAAGGGTATTTTGTTTCATCTGTAAATGCGGCATCATTATAGAACTTATCCGAGCCTGAATCTTTTGAGTACAAGACATTGGACTGAAAGTCTAAGACATGGGCATCATTTTCATGAGCATGCCATTTTACCCCTGGACCCGTGTAAAACTGATAGTCAAAACCAGAGAACTTATCATCTTTATAACCGATAAGGTAGTTTAACCCAAAGTTTTTTGAAAATTTATAGTCATAATTGAGCACGGTTTCAAGCTTATTATTATTCTCAATACTGTTTTGCTCCCCATAAAGATAATCAAAATCCAGTTGAACTGAGTGATCTCCCCATGACTTCTTCCCCATAAAATCAACTGTCGCCGCCGTTGTTTCGGTATTTCCAGATGTCTCTACATACCCTAACTCTGTATGCGTGACAAAGGCAGTGTCTTCAGCCAAAAGCATAGAAGTACACAGTAGTGATAAAGCAATTATTTTTTTCATTTTTTCTCCCATAATTTTTATTTTTTAAGATTCCATCTTATCTAAATGAATGTCCATTTGTGGAAATGGAATACTAATGCCTTTTTCATCAAAAGTCAATTTCACCTTCTCGTTCATATCAAAATAAACATCCCAATAGTCATCACTCTTCACCCATGGACGAAACACAAAGTTAACTGAAGAATCAGCCAGTTCTGAAACCCCAACAAAAGGGGCAGGATCGGCTAAAACCCTCTCATCTTCTTTCATAATATCTTCTAAGATCTGTTTCGCCTTTTTTAGATCATCTCCATATCCAATCCCAAAGGTAAGATCAATTCTACGAACCTCTTTGGCTGAGAAGTTCGTAATATTGCCTCCCGTAATCGCCGAGTTTGGAACGGTAACGACTTTATTATCAAGGGTATGCAAGGTTGTCGCAAAGATAGAGATGGCAGCTACTGTTCCTGTTTCCCCACCCGCGGTTACAAAGTCGCCGACCTTAAAGGGACGAAAGGAGATAAGCATCACCCCTGAACCCACATTTCCAAGCGTACCTTGAAGGGCCAAACCAACGGCTAAACCTGCCGCACCCAGTATCGCTACAAACGAAGTCGTCTCCACACCTAAGGTGTTCAAGGCCGCTAAAACAACGACTACCATCAACATAATATAGACAATACTCTCAACAAAGGTTACAAGCGTTTCGTCAAGCTTATTTTTACGCATCAACTTAACGGTAATGTTTTGAATTGAACGCGCTACCCATTTACCTATAATAAAGATAATCAGTGCCCCGATAATCTTCACACCATAACTGCTAGCAAAGTTCACGGCCATATCAATGTACTCTTGTGTTTTATCCAGCGCCATTGCACCTTCATTGATTACGGCTTGACCTACTTCATTAGCACTATCAAGCATCTCTTTTTCATTTGCCATAATTAGCCCCTTTCTGTGATAAAAAAGGATATAAAAAACACTATTAAAAAACAATTAATAATTTTAATATTAATTACTATGGTGATAAAATTTTGCTAACTATACTTTAATATCAAGTTGATGAAGGGGTGGGGTCTGCTCTTTTTGCTCTTTTTCCTTGTTCTTCTGCTTCTCTTGCTCTTCACGTTTTTTACGTTCAGCATCTTCATTGGTCTCGCCCGTCTCTTCAGTAGGACGTACCTCAGCAACTTCTTTCTCTTTTTCATTAATGATAGCCGCTGCGGCAAGGTTTTGCAGATCAAACTTATTGTGCTGGGCATTTTGTTCGCTCGCTACACTGGCAATCTGCTGGTTAGTGTAGATAGCTGAACCGATAGGGCCTAATGCCATGATGTCTCCTTCGGAGGGTAAATGGTGAATAGTAAATAGTTCGCTACGCTAATGGAAAAAATAAACTTATTCACCTTTTACCATTTCCCTGATACACCTTGTGTATCAATGCTCTTTACGTACACTCAATGTCTTGTACTTGTTGTAAAGTACATTCGCTTCAGACTGTACTTTCACTTCTCTTCTATGAGTATAATCGACCAAAAACGTTCCTATTTTAGTTGTAGAGAAATCCACACAGAGTTTTGCGGCCGCATGCAGTAAGTTTTCACTGAGGTTTTGCTTGCTGGTTTGAATGATAACATGCGTTGAAGGCATCCCTTGAATATGCATCCAAGTATCCCCTGCTTTTGCAATACGAAGCAGCTCTATATTGCCCTTTTTATTCTTACCTAACATCACTTTTTGTCCCTCTATCCAAAAGACCTCATACGATTTGGGTGGCTCCTTTTTTGCCTTTTTCTTTTGTGGCGGTAGCAGTAACTCGAGCTCTTGTGGACTCTGTGTACTTAAGACATTGAGTTTAAAACGCTCTAAAAAGTCAATCTTTTCTAAAAGTCCTTCACGCTCTATGTGCAGGTTCTTCGCTTTTTGTTTCGCTTTTTTCGCCTGTTTAAAAAAAAGCTCGCCCACTTCAGCAGGCGTTCGTGCTCCTTCTGGTAAAACAAGTTCTATCTCTTGACCTGAAAAGTCATAAAGGCACACCGACTTTTCATAGGGCTTAATCTTGTGCATATTAGCCAAGGCTAAATTCCCTTTTTCAAAATTTTGCTCTGCTAAGAAGCTTAAACTCTCTTCATCATCAAGCTTTGAAAACTCTTTTTGCAGACGTTCTATCTTCTTATCAATCCGAGAAGCTTCCACCTTTTGACGATTTAGCAGAGCCTTTTGTGTACGTTCTTGATAAACCTGATGTAAATAAGCAGAAATATCTTCTATCTTCTCACCCTCTTTGGGCTTAAATGAAGGTGCCTCCAAGGCCTTTAAACTTACCCCTGGTTTAATCTCGCGGTAAGAGTTCATAATATCCACATGCCGAAGTGCATCTAAAATGACACCCTCTTCATCTAACAAGATCGCATTGGTATACTTGCCCGTAAATTCTAACTGCAAAAAAACCTTTGAGGCCTTATAAGCCCCTGATTGTGAGATTGTAAAACGAAGTACCTTATCCTCATTAACAATCTCTATCTTCTCAACTTCGCTTCGCGCTAAATATTTATGTAAAAGTACATCAAAAGGAGCTTGGTAATGTTTCACTCGCACCGAAGCCTCACGTTGGTAGATGGCTGAATTACCTTTTTGAAGGTCAAAATAGAGCTCATTTTTTTTATCGAAAACAAGTTTAATGATGTTATCGCCTACACGGTAAGCGGTGGTAATGTGTCTGAATTGTTGTAAGTAAGCAACAATCTGTTTGAAGGCATAAAATTTCATAAATGCATTTTATCATAATACTATAAAGAACTTTGAGATATAATCGCGCTATTAATTTAGGGTATAAACCCACAAAGAGGATAAATTATGGGACAAACCATAACTGAAAAAATCTTTTCTGAACACGTTGGTAAAAAAGTGTATGCGGGTGAAATAGTCCGTTCTAACATCGATATGATTATCGGTAATGACATTACAACACCTATCTCCATCAAGGCATTTGAAGACTCCGGTGCGGCTAAGTTAGCAAACCCAGATGGTTTTGCCCTTGTGCTTGATCACTTCATTCCTGCTAAGGATATCGCTTCGGCTAACCAAGCTAAAATCTCAAGAGAGTTCGCTTATAAGCATGACCTCAAAAACTACTTTGATGAAAAAGATATGGGAATCGAGCATGCCCTTCTTCCTGAAAAAGGTTTAGTGGGACCCGGTGATGTTATCATTGGCGCGGATTCACATACCTGTACGCATGGTGCGCTTGGTGCCTTCTCAACGGGTATGGGTTCGACTGACCTTGCCTTTGGAATGATTACAGGTGGAAACTGGTTTAAAGTACCTGAGTCGATCAAGGTCATCTTTACAGGAGAGCTTCAACCCAATGTTTATGGAAAAGACCTTATTCTTGAAGTAATCCGCCAAATTGGTGTGGATGGTGCGCTTTATCAAGCCCTAGAGTTTTGTGGTGATACTATTGAAAACCTCGACATGGATGGACGTTTCTCTTTATGCAACATGGCCATTGAAGCCGGTGCTAAAAACGGTATTATCGCTGTTGATGACATTACAAAGGCTTTCTTAGCCGATAAAGATCTAGCCCGTGAGCCTAAGCTTCACTACTCAGATGAAGACGCGAAGTATGTTAAAGTCATTGAAATTGATGTAAGTAAGTTAGAGCCAGTAATCGCTTACCCTTCACTTCCATCTAATGGTAAGCCTCTTAGCACAGCCGTATCGGATAAAATCGCTGTAGATCAGGTCTTCATTGGTTCATGTACCAATGGTCGTCTTTCTGACCTTAAGATGGCTGCTGAGATTTTAGAAGGCAAGAAAGTCGCAAGACGTACCCGTCTAATCGTAACTCCTGCCACACAAAAGATACTAAAACAAGCTGAAAAAGCGGGTTACTTAGATATCTTAATTGATGCAGGTGCTGTTGTTTCTAATCCTACTTGTGGTGCTTGTCTTGGTGGGTATATGGGAATTCTTGGTGATGGTGAAGTGGCTATCGCTACAACCAACCGTAACTTTGTAGGCCGTATGGGTGCGCGTAGCTCTAACATTTACCTTGCAAACTCTGCTGTTGCAGCCGCTTCAGCCGTAACAGGGTACATTACCGATCCTGCTTCTGTTTAATTGAGGCCTTGCCTCTGGTTGATGGTTAATGGTTAATGGTTAATGGTTAATGGTTAATGGAAGCTTGTAAAACTTCCACTGAACTAGGGCTTAGGCGCAGATGACCTTATTGCGTCCTGTCTCTTTAGCTTCATAAAGCGCCTTATCTGCTCGGCTTATTAAGGTGTCTATCGTCATTCCCTCTTCTATCTCTACCACACCAAAAGAAGCCGTTACACTTTTTTCTTCAATCACCAACTTCTCTTCTAAACTTTTACGTAACCTCTCAGCAATATGTGTAGCTGATACGACATTGGTTTGTGGAAGTAGTATCACAAACTCTTCTCCGCCGTATCGCGCCGCAGTATCAACTTCACGTATACACTCTAAACTAAGTTTAGCAATCTCTTTTAAGACCTCATCGCCTTTTTGATGGCCATAGGTATCGTTAATACTTTTAAACTTATCCACATCCATAATGATAAATGAAAATATCTCTTTTTGACGTTTGTATCTTGCATATAAGTACTCAAGTTGCGTCATCAAGGCTGCGCGGTTATTTAAACCTGTTAAATGGTCTGTCGAGGCTTCAAGTTCTTTGTCTTTATACAAAATTTCTAAGTTTTTATTGGCCTCTTGAAGTTCTTGAGACTGTTTAGATATCACCTCTTGATACTCTCTATTCGTTTGCACATAAATCACAACAAAAAAGCTAATTAAGACCTGCATGCTAATGAGTTTAAACAGCTCCATATAGGTAAAGTCCGCTGCACCTACATGCATCAGACTAATCCCTACAAAAGAGCCACCAAATAAAATTGTAAAAAAGATGATCTCTTTTAAAGGACGTAAAATAATCGTAATAATAGGCAAAAAGATAAATAAAATCGTACTTTCTATACTACTTTCATTGTAAAGCAGATTCCAGTAAATCGGAAGGGCCATAAAGGTGATGAAAATTCTTGATGAGAAAGTATAATTTATCTTATACGAGCGCGCGCAATAAAGCAAACAGACACTAGCAATAGCAAAAACAAATTCTAAAATTGCCAAATCTCTAGAATAAAAAGCATAATCAAATCCTGCCATAATAAGGGCAACGACAATCACCCCTCTTAAGATCATTCTATAGACTTTTTTTTCCAGTTCCCAATCTTCAAACCATGCAAGAAAGTTCTTCATCTATTTCCATTATTTTTTCTAATAATAGCATGAATTATGTTTTTAAAGTCAAAAACATCTCTCTTTTGTGTTTTCTTTTTTTAGCAAAGCTGATGTATAATCGTAAAATATAAAGTAAAACCGTATTACGAGATGTACCTATATTCTCTTGTACGAAAATGAAAGAAAACTATGAACTTAACACATTTAGATGAAAATGACCGACCTAAAATGGTGGATGTCTCAGATAAGAAGCAAACCACGCGTGTCGCTGTTGCCAGTGGCATTATAAGCATGAGTCAAGAAGCCTTTGACGCCATTGTTGCTAACACCACGAAAAAAGGTCCCGTCATCCAAACAGCGGTTATCGCAGCGATTATGGGGGTTAAAAAAACTTCTGATCTTATTCCTATGTGCCATCCACTCAATCTCTCAGGCATCAACTGTGATATTCAAGAGCTTCCAGAACTTCCAGGTTTTAAACTCTTTGTTACGGCAAAGCTTACGGGTCAAACGGGTGTGGAGATGGAAGCCCTTACAGGTACAAGCATCGGCCTACTCACCATCTATGACATGGTAAAAGCCATTGATAAAGGCATGGTGATTTCTAATGTTCAACTTGAGTCCAAAGAAGGAGGAAAAAGTGGCAACTTCAAACGATGAACAACCTAAACTAGAGCTAGATTATCCTTGTAATTGGAAATATAAGATTATTACCGCACATGAAGATCACACAAAAGAGGCGGTCCTTGACACCATCAATGAGCGTCTTCATACCTTAACCCACTCTAATAACTCTAAAAGCGGTAAATACATCAGCATGAATTTAGAACTTTTAGTGCACAATGAAGAAGATAGAAACTTTATATATGAGGCATTAAAAGCCCACCATATGGTAAAAATGGTTTTATAACAGAGCATAAATCAAACAAATAGGACATGATATGAGCAGTGAGCAATTAGAACGTGATTTACTAGATAAGTGTGTAAAACTTGAAGGTCTAGATGAGGCGGCGCAAAAAAAAGAGATTGCCTCTGTCTTAGAACATCTTGAAAAAGAGTGGGATGCAGATATTGCGAAACTTGAATCTTCTGAACTCGCTACGCTTAGTGCTTGTGTCGTTGGCCAAGCGACAAAGTCTTTAAATGCAGAACTTGAAGAACTTCTACTACAAAAAGAGCGTATAGAGCGTCAACTCGATAAAAAAACACATGAACTCCAAAGTAAAAAGCATCAACTCTTTACGGTTTTAGAAGAGCTTATTCTCCAAGCAGGTGCTAGTTCTGAAAGCATTGCTAAACTGCACAGTTTAGAGCTTCAATCGATGGATCTTCTCACGCTTCTTGAAGAGATGGTCGAATCTGCCATCATCACCACCTTAGAGAAGGGGACAAATATTGAAGAGACCCTCGAAGAACTTGCCAAAGAGATTATCTTACATACCCTTGATGAGGGTATCTTATCTGCTACGCGTATCAGACATATTATCTCTAGTATCTTAAAGATTGCTATTGATGTGGCTGAGGCCACACCAAACTCCGCTAATGTCATCTTAGAAGGAACGATTAAAGGGATGCGCCGTGGTCTCATTCGTGCGCTTGATCGTTTTAAACAAAAGTTTATGTTTACCCCTGATGAAGCGAAACTTTTACTTATTGATGATCCACAATCTTTATATAATGAGCTCCATCATACAGACACTCTTTTCATTCAGACTATTGAGGCCCTTGCGGTACAGTCTTCTCCAGGTGTCAAGGCTGAACTCGAAAATATTCTTGCTGATATCCGTTATGACATGGAAGAGCTCACGCTTATCTCTAAAGAGACCCTAGAGATTGTAGGAGACAAACTCTCTCTCTTCGCTAAAGACGCGATGCAAAAAAGTTCTAAAATGCTCAAGTCTCAAAAGGCACAAGATGCCAAAAAGCTAGGAGTCCATGCCTGGGGTGTTGCACGAAATGTACTTGATGGTGCGATTAAAGGTGCTAAGGATGCTATTGATAAAAAGTAGAGAAACCTACTTTTTGGTTAATGGTTAATGGTTAATGGAGCTTCGTGTTTTGAAGCTTCATCTCTTCTTATTCACTCTCTTAGTGGAACCTTCTCTTTATTTAAATACTAATAGCGTTTACTTCTATCTGCTGAAGCCCTTTTTTTGGGCCTTCTTTCTGCTCTTTGTTCTGGACTCAAATGACGTTTTTTTCTAAAACAGGCATTACAAATAGCATGCTTGCTGTCTAGGGCCAAAGGCTTTGTGCAGATCTTACAACGTGGAACAAATTGCGCATTTTTGAGTGTTTTTTCTATGTATTTGTTTAACTTCACCCGCGCATCTCGTGCTTTTTCAGGTTCAAAGAAGATCTCTGGAAATCGGTAATTTAACCACAGATATAAAGATACCTCTTTTACTAGGTCTTCTATATGCAGTAAGGTCTCCATCGACTCTGCGTATTCACCATATATCTTAGACTCAATGTAGGGTACTGGTTTTTGTGCTTCCATGTGCCCTATATACGACGAAAATATCTCTACTAAGTACGGTGACTGAGTAGACAGAGGGGCACAGGCCATGTGGTACTTTGAACTGAGTTCTATCTCGTACTTGTCCGTGTATTGAGCAATCTCGATAAGACTCTCTAGATTCGCCACTCTAAAAGGACCATCGAAGGTCATATGCTTAATAAAAAAGCGTAAAATTTCTTCAAGGTTTTGTGTCTCTAGTATCTTACCCACAAGTAAAATATGCTCCAAATTGGCCATAACATTTAAAGGTAGACTAATGGATTTTAAAGGCTTATGAAACTGCTCGTGCACTGTTTTTAAGATGGCGGGGTTAAGTGCGCCCACAAAACCATTTTCTTCCATCCCATAACGCCCTGCTCGTCCTGCTATCTGGATCACCTCAGAGGGTTGAAGGGTACGTCTTCTCTGCCCATCAAATTTGGTATCTTTGGAAAAAAGGATGGTCTTAATCGGAAGATTAAGTCCCATAGAAATAGCATCTGTTGCCACTAAGACCTCGGTTTCACCCTCTCTAAAGCGTCTGGCTTCCTCACGTCTGACCTCAGGTGAAAGGTTTCCATAAACAACGGATACCGAATAATTTCGGCTCAATTGCTGTTTAAGTTGAAGTACATCTTTTCGTGAAAATGCGATGACTGCGGTTTGAGGCTCTATGGCATTGAGTGGGGTTGCTTGCTTCATCATATGTAGCGGGTTTTTCCGCTCAAAATAGACCACTTCAAGCGCTTCGCCTAACCAATCCGCTAAGGCTTGTATGGCTTCAAGCGCATCTATAGAGCCTGTCATATAGACCTCTTTTGCAGGTGCACCAATGATGGCATTGGCCCAGGCCCACCCACGGTCTCTGTCACTCAGCATCTGTACCTCATCAATAACACAAACATCCACATCAATGTTAAAGTTTAACATCTCAATGGTGGAGCTGATATGCGTTGCATACTCATCTACAATCTGCTCTTCACCCGTTATCAAAGAAGCCGCTGTTCCATCCGCTTTTAGGTTCTCATAACCTTCTAGTGCAAGCAGTCTAAGCGGGGCAAGATAATAACCCGTATCTGCTTTTTCAAGGGCCTTCATCGCGGTATAGGTCTTTCCGCTGTTGGTTGGTCCCACATGAAAGATGAGCTTACGTTTTAACTCTCTTGCAGTGGGAAAAAGATTCTTAAAGTCACGAATAGTACGAGCGAGCAAGGCTTCTCTCTGCTTTTTAAGCTTTAACTTCTCGATGCTTCTGTTAAAATTAAACAAGATACGTCGTGCACTTTTAGCCGAGATATGAAGGTCATGACGCTGGCCTTCAAGTTCTTGCATCACAAAATTCACAATCTCTTTTCTATCAAAATCTAAGATAGCCGCAGAATCTTCACACGCTTTAATAAGAGCTTCAAGTTCATCTTTGAAGGCACTTTCAAGCATCTCATTATGAAGGGAAAAGTCCTTATCAAAATCTATCTCTTTGCCTTCCCATAAACGTGGTAAAAACTCTTTTAAAGGCACTTCTGAAAGGGCTTCATACGCCAAGGCATGCCCCTCATACTCAAAACTCGCCTCTTTATGCATAATAAGATTAAAGTCCATAAGCTGTAAGGAGTGTGTCTTAAAGTGCCGCTTGAATACATCTCGTAAAATTTTCTCACTTAAAGGGGTATGAGAAAAATCATTATCAGGAGGCATGGTTTTAAGAGCTTGCAAGACCTCATTCTCATTTAGATAAGGATGTGGTTTTGGTAACGAGGCTATAAAGCTATCTGCCTCATCTTGCTTCATCTTTGTGTACTTCTGTTTCTCTAGCAGAAGGTCTGCTCTTAAATCATCTATATCTAACTCTTCAAGCATTGCGTAAGGTAGACTCTGTGTTCGTATCTGCAAAATCTTTGTAAAGTTCTCATCCGCATAACTAAACTTAATGGGCTCAAAAAACTCTAAGGCATTCTCATCTGTAAAACTTAGCTCGAGTATCTTTTCAAGGGATTGAAGTTTTTTTGCCAAACGCATCTGGTAAAGGACCTTTTCCATCTTAGGCAAGGAGATACGTTTGGTTCTTTCATTGATAAAATGTTTTTGCAGGGCATTGGCCTCTTCAGAACTGATGTTCATCTGATCTAAGAAGCTGCTAATCTTCTCTGTTTTATCGCTTGATTGTTGTTTCTCACCACTGCCCGTAAAGATCTGACCAAGGTCTTTGAAATACGCCACAATATACTGCCGTGGACCCACATCTGCTTCTGACCATATTCGTCTAAAGGCGCGGATTAAACCCTCAGAGCTTAGGTCTTGATTTTTCAGACCTATGCTTTGCGCAAGTTCTATTAGCTTGTCATGGGGGACACGTGTGATTCCCTCATCAAAACCATCTCCATCAAAATAGATGCGAATCAGTTGATTATATTTACTAAGTTTCTTTGTCTTTTTTGCCATTGCAAAAGTATAACTAAATAAGAGCTAAAGTCTTCTCTCTTTGCCTTTTTTTATATCAATAGTTATGCCAAATTTTGCTATTGTTCGTACAAAAAAGATAATTGAGTCAAAATGCCAAAAGATTTCCCAGATGAATGGACCCAAGAAGAGTACCTAAGAAACAAAAAAGCCCTTGAAAAAGAGGGTATCAAAGTCCTTTTAATCGACACGATTTTAAATCCCATTGACTATACTGAGACGATGACCTATAACCCTGTTTTACTTAAACAAGAGCCTGAGGGTTCCGTCTTTGTCTTTTATTGTGACAGTGGAAAGGCAACCATGGACAGACTCAGTGAGTATAAAGAAAAATTTCCCAAACAACACTGTATCTCCTTAAAAGGAGGACGAGGGTATTGGCGAAAACACTTTCAAATTTTAGATGAGGCAGACAAGCATGAGTAAGTACCAAGCAAAACTCTCCCAAGAGGATATTTCGCAAGATTCTCTTAAAAAAAGAGAGGAGTATGAACGCCTTATTAATCAGTTCATTAGCTATATTAATGCTACAAAATATTATGAAGCCCATGAAGCCTTAGAAGAAATTTGGTTTCCACGACGTTTTGAAGATGATATTGAGATGAAATTGATTAAGGGTTTTATTAATGCCGCAGTATCATTTGAACTTATAAAACGAGGTCGTCCAGAAGCTTCTCAAAGAGTTTGGAAAAATTTTGAAAAATATGTAATTTTACGTGAAAGCGTCCAAAGCCCTCATAATGGTCGATACGAAGAATTAGAGCAATTTTTACGCACCAAAAAGAGTGAACTAACTTCAAATTTATAGCCCTATTTCAGTTTCAAATTGATACCATGAGAGAACTTATTATAAGGGCCTCCAATGACAATCTTCACCCTGCTCGGTTTTACTGTGTTAGTCTTGTTAGTCATCACTTCTGTCTTTTATCTCTTATGGGTTACAAAACGGCAGAAGCTTGAAAGAGAGTCTTATGAACTGCATCAGGTCATGCAAAAACATTACCAGCAACTCAGTCATATACTAGGCGAGATAGAGCCCTTAATGGCGCATGATAGAGCCTTTTACAAAGAGCTACAATCTTACGTACAAGAACATCATACCAACTTCCCTGTCTTAGGTGAGGTGGATGGACTAGAGGCCAAAGAGTTTTATAATTTCTTACTGCATATCGAACATGATGCTAAAGATCATCTGCATACTTTCTCCTCACCTATAACACAACAGTTAGACCAAATGAAGCTCTCTTTAATGCGCGCAACTGATGCCTTTAAATATGCTGATAATGAGTACCAATTCATTGCCTCGAGTTTTCCTATTAACCTTATGGCCAAGGTCTTTGAACAAGAGCCATTTCCTAAAAAATCTTAGTCACTCTAGACTAAGAATACCTAAGGCTATTTTTGATATTTTCATCAAGACTCAGTCCTGATATTTTTTCTCTTTTTTACCTCTTATTTACATCTGAAGCTTACTTAAGTAGTCTAAGTTCTTTAACTTAGACGTTTGCTTTCAAACACCTTTAATCCTAACATGCTAAAATCCCGCTAATGAAACTAGTCAAAAAATGACTTAACCACTAGGATATATAATTATGAGTAAAGAGTTTATCTACAATGAAATGTTGACACACATCCCTGTGTGTTCACACAAGGCACCTAAAAGTGTACTTGTTGTTAGTAATGCGCCAGAAGGTATTGAAAAAGAGTTAGGCCGTCATGCGGGTCTTGAAGTAACAACAGGAAGCTTAGATAGTATTGCTAATGGAGAAGACGCGGCTTATGATATCGTTTTAATCGATTCTACTGCTAACATCTCACGTGCAACCTATGCCCATCTTAACCGTATCGTTAAAGAAGATGGTCTTATCTCTTCTTTAAATGCCTCTTTAGATGATGAAGCAACTACAAAAGAGCAGTTAAATGCCATTGGTGAGTACTTCAAGGTAGTAATGCCATATAAGGCAGAAGACAAGACTATGATTCTTGCTTCTAAAGCTTACCACCCAACAGCAGACGTAATCTTACACCGTACTGACCTTATTGATGGTCTTTCGTACTACAACTGTGATATTCATATCTCTGCTTTTGCAATGCCTAACTATATTCGTTCAACTTACAGAGGCATCATTAAAAACTAATGGCGCACAGGCTTTATGAATACGCTATCGCCTTAACAGGTGGTATTGCTACGGGTAAAAGCACCGTTGCCTCTTTAATGAAGCTTCATGGCATCGCTGTGATTGATGCGGATGCTATTGCTCATGAGCTTTTAGATCTTCATCATGACAAGATTGCTGAGATGTTTGGTGATGAGTTTGTTCGTAAAAACAGGGTCTTACGTGAGAACCTAGGAAAAATCATCTTCTCCGATGAGGCTAAAAAAGCTCAACTTGAGACCTTTATCCATCCCCTTATTCGTATTGAGATTGAAAAACGTGCGGCCCATGCAGATGCTAAAGAGTTCCCTTATCTTATTGATATTCCTCTATTTTTTGAAAATGGGGCGTACGATATCAAAGACTCTGTTGTCATCTACACGCCACCTGAAGTGCAACTCTCTCGCTACATGAAACGCAACAAACTCAGTGAAGAAGAGGCAATGGTACGCATAAACTCTCAAATGAGCATCGACGAGAAGAAGGCAAAGGCAACCTGGGTCATCGACAACTCCTCTAGCCTCAAACACCTTCAAGCCGAAGTCGAAGCCTTTGTGCATCGCATCAAAGTAGAGACAAATTACTATAACCGTTTTGATTAATATGGCAAAGAGTAGCTATAATAACGTTAAAATTTAAGAACTAAAGGAGTTTTCATGAGACAGGTTTCAAAATACACCGCCAATGGAAATGACTTTGTAATTTTTCATAGCTTTATTAAAAGAGACTTCTCAGCCCTAGCGAAAACACTCTGTCATAGACAAGAGGGTGTTGGTGCGGATGGGCTTATCGTACTTGTTCCCCATGATACCCTCGATTTTGAGTGGTGTTTTTATAACGCTGATGGAAGCTCCGCTGAGATGTGTGGAAATGGTTCAAGAGCTTGCGCGCATTATGCTTACAAATATGATCTTGCCCCTGCACAGATGCGTTTTCTTACCTTAGCGGGCGAACTTGCTTGTAGTGTAGAGGCGGACCGTGTACAAAGTGACCTTACCCCACCTAAAATCTTAGACACTTGTATAGAAGAAAATGGTAAGTCATGGTGGCTTTTAGACACGGGTGTACCACATCTTGTCACCTTTGATGCAGATACCAACAACTTCGACATTGAAGAGGCCAGAGCCCTTCGCCATAAGTATAACTGTAATGTTAATATCGCTTCTATTGAAGAGGGTTATATCAAGGTTCGTACCTATGAACGCGGTGTTGAAGATGAAACACTTGCTTGTGGTACGGGAATGGCAGCATGTTTTTACAGAGCCAATCAAGAGAAGATGGTAGGCAATAAAAGCATTGTCAAACCAACGAGTGGAGATGAGCTCTTTTTAGGTCTGGAAGATGGTATAATTACCTTTACTGGAGACGTTAAAGAAGTCTTTGTTACACATATTTAACGTTGGGGGACGTATTTATCAAAAAAGCATTTTTACTATTTCTTTTTTCAACGCAATTGCTCTTTTGTATAGAGGGCGGCTTTGAAAATTCTTATTATAAAATTCGTAATTCTAAGGTTAAAAAAGCAGCCTTTGTAAACACCCTGCTTCCTAAGATTAGAAAAGCCGAACAGCAGATCTTATCAGATAGGGCCTTTATACAGAAGTTTTTTAATAAATACCTCTTTACCTACTCTCTTAAAGCCCGTCATGATACTACACGCCTTATTAAACTCTCTAAAAAGTACCGTATTAAGCATATGTATAATGAGCATGAATACCTTGAAAAGATAGACCTCATTCCTGTCTCTTTAGTCTTAGCGCAAGCCGCCGTTGAAAGCGCTTGGGGAGACAGCCGTTTTGTCAAAGAGGGAAATAACCTTTTTGGTGAGTGGACCTGGGGAAAGAAGGGAATAATTCCTGAGGGAAGAGATGAGAATGCCACCCATAGACTGCGTATCTTTGATAGTTTAGATGAATCCATCGCACGTTATATGCTTAACCTTAACCGTCATCGCTCTTATAAAGAGTTTCGCCTTTTACGTGCACATAAACGTGCCCTACACAAACCTTTTACAGGACTTGATGCCGCCACTAAGATGACAAACTATTCTCAAATGCGTGAGGTTTATAACAAGCTTTTAAAAAATGTGATTAAGGGAAATGGTTTTATGGGGTATGAGCATAAACGCCTAGAAGACAGGCCAAAAAGAAGCCTTATCCCTAAGTTTCTTAGGTAGGAAGAGATTTCCTTTAGTGTTTCGCTTCTACTAAGATGCTATCAAGAAGTTTAAAGAGGGTCTTACTTGCCTCTTCCATCGCTTCAAATCGTGCTACAAGTTCTTTTCCATGTGGTACATGCGAATCAAGAATACCATCTGAGATATAGGCCACATTAGCATTTGCATTCTCATGTACAATCTTATGAGGGGCCACGATGTTTTTAAAAGAAGGAGCATTTGAAAATCTTTCTGCCCCTTCGCCATCATACCATTTACCCAGTCTACAACCATGATGATCGGAAACTTGAAGCAGTTCTTGAGCAGTAATCACTGTGTTATAGGCATTGGACTTGTAAACAATGTGATCTATCTTAACCAAGATAACAAAGATAGAATTTTCCATATTATATGAGTAGTCCACAATTTTATTGGAGCTTTCATTCAGTTCAATCATAGTCGATTCAAAATTGGTAATTTTTTCAGATGAGCTCTCTACTACCTCAGACATATGTTCAGATGAGGATTGAATATCATTCATCTCTTGCTGAAGCGACTTAATAGAGACAGAGATCTCAGAAGTTGCTTTGTGGGTACGCTCCGCTAGCTTTCTAACCTCATCCGCAACCACGGCAAAACCTCTACCATGTTCACCTGCTCTAGCGGCTTCAATGGCTGCATTAAGTGCAAGTAAATTCGTTTGGTCTGCGATATCGGTAATCAGTTGTATAACAGAGGTAATATCACTCACCTGTGTCGCTAAAGAGGTAATTGCTTCATTATTATTGGCCGTATGTTCCATTAAACGTTGAAGCTCATCGACAATAGTCTCGATATCCGCACGTGAATCATTAGAAAGGTTTGCTGCACTTTGTGTTGCTGCCGTTACATCCTTAAGTGCTGAGATGTTTTCTTGAAGGTCTGACTGAATACCCGCCATTCCCTTAATAACACTTCCACTTAAAAGGCTTAATTCTGTATTTAGTGCATCACGTCGTTTTTTCGCTTCTTGTTCTTTCATCGTGTTCACACTTTGACAGATATTCTCTACAGCGACTTTAAACTCCCCATGCATTCCATCTTTAGAGATACAACGATCAAACTCCCCTTTAGTAGCATTGGTAAAGGTCACATTAATCTCTTCAATGAAGTGTGAAACCTGCCTTAAAAGTTGAGCTAGAGCAGCATTCATCTGACCTAATTCTGTATGTTCAGCTTCATCAATCTCAGGTCGTACAAAGTCGCCATCAGCTGAGTTTTGCATAACAGAAGTAAAACGTATTAAGGCATTACTAATAGTCGTACGTACCGACAAGGCAAATAAAATAATCACCGCTGTAATCACAAAACCACTGATCAGAAAAAAGATCTTATAAAAACCTATCTCCGCATTCATTTTATCTGAAGAAACTTCTAGCTCATCTCCTTTAAGATCTACCACCTTCTTAAAGGCATCACGTGAAGCAATGGCATAAGGACTTAAGGTCTTTTTATATTTTTTGAAATTTTCTGTGGTGTTATCATGAATCTGTTGCTGCGTTAGGTTAGACATCATTGAGTAAGAATTATCTAAAAAGAGCAGAGTGCTTGTCTTAGCCTCTTGAATAAGTGCTAAAGAGGCCTTATCATCAATCGTACCGGCAAGTTCATCAAAACTTTCACGAATACTCTCAGCTCTTTCTCTAAGCTTTTTCATATCCTTCTGATAATCTCCACCTAAAAGAATGTCTCTTGAGGTACGCGAAACATAATTAAGATCTTTTTGTATCTCTAAGGTGTGAATGGCACCACTAATAGAATGATCTTGTAGGTCATTATATTGGCTACTAATGCTTTGTAAGGCAAAAAAAGCAAACAAGGCTGCACCTACAACAGAAATCGTAACGATGGCTATCAGATAGTTAATACGTTGCTTGATACTTGAATTTTTTAAGAGGTTATTGAACATAGGCCACTCCAGTTTTTCTATAGTGAGAATGATTATATCACAAGAAAATACGCTTTGCCAATATTTTTGATAGAATAATAAATAAACTTTTATAAAAGATAGGTATACACATATGGCAAAAGAACACTCCTTTGATATCTCTGCAAAGATTAACATGCAAGATTTTAAAGATGCAATCAACCAAGCAGTCAAAGAGACAAGTACACGATACGATTTTAAAGGCATTACAGCGGATATTGACTATAATGAAAAAGCAAAAACCCTTACGCTAACGGCTTCAAGTGATAATAAACTTGAGGCCCTAGAAGACATTGTAGTAGGGAGGCTTTTAAAACGTGAGCTAAGCTCAAAGGTCTTTAACCCTGAGTCTTCTGTTAGTGATGCAAGCGGAGGAGACCGTCGTAAAGTGATTAAGATTGTTGATTATATAGAGTCCAAAGAGGCTAAAAAGATTACCGCTGAGATCAAAAAGCAGAAGATGAAAGTTAATGCGCAGATAGAGGGTGATTACATTCGTGTGAAGGGTAAAAACCTAGATGACCTGCAAAAAGCGATGAAACACATCCGTTCAATGGAGTGGGATGCGCCTTTAATTTTTGAGAACTTCCGCTAAGGAAATATGATGGCAAAGCACTACAAATCTATCGATAAACGTCTTATTACTGAAGGTGAGAAATTAGATTTTAGTGTTTATGAGCCTAATGAGAGTAAAACTGAAATGACCCTCTTTTTACAAAGTGACTCCGTAGTCGATGGGAACACAAAGGTCTATTTAAGAGGTTTAGAAGAGAAACTGTTTGTAGATGAGCAGGAGTATGAAAAGTACAAGCTTTATGCCCAAAACCACATTCAAAGTATCGCAAATGCAGATGATATTGACTTTCAAGAGAAAGCGTCTATCGTTTATGATAAGGCTTCTGAAGTCATTGATGAACTTTTTCATGACCCTGAAGCCTTAGGAAACATCGAAAAATCCCAAGTCATCGTCGATAGCTTCGTGGATTTAGTCTTACAAGATGAGGCAACTGTCGAGTCCATTATGAAGATTGCCGCGCATGATTATTATACCCATACGCACTCCATTAATGTTAGTATCTACTCGCTCTCTTTAGCAAAACACCTCAACTTTTCACCTGAGGATATCCAAGATATTGGCATGTCTTCCATGATGCATGATCTGGGAAAAAGCAAGGTGGACTGGGAAATCATCAATAAAAATGGCAAACTCACCGATGAAGAGTTTAACAATATGAAAAAACACCCCGCCTTAGGGTATGATATCGCTGTTAAAATGGGTATTACAGATAAACGTATCCTTGCGGGTATCCGTTGGCATCATGAGAAACTTGATGGACGAGGCTATCCTGACGGAATTAAAGAGAAGCAAATCCCACTTTTTGCTCGCATTATCGCCGTATGTGATGTCTTTGATGCACTTACCACAAAACGCTCCTATAAAGATGCGATGAGTAGTTTTGAAGCGATTGCTATTATGAAAAAACAGATGCAGGGGCATTTAGATATGAGTTTAATTGATGAACTCATTCGAATGTGCAGTGCAAGTGAAGGAAAACAATGTCGAAATTAAGTGTTGCCGAGGCCGCTGCTAAGTTTAAGGTCTCTAAAGAGGCTATTCATAATCGTATCCGAAGAGGTAGTCTAGACTGTGTGATTGAACATGGCCTTAAATATGTGCTTATTGATGAACCTAATGAAGCCACTACTACACCTCCAGCAAGTAATGATAAGTATTATAGCTATATAGAAGATGAGAATAGCTCTCTTAAACAAAAGGTAAAAGAGCTTGAGCAACAAAACCTTGAGCTTAGAGATCAAAAAGAGAAGATGCTCATCCAAGAGAAAAAAAACATCGAACAAATTTACAAAGAGAGAGACGAGCAACTCAAACAGGTCTTGCACACCATTACCTCTAAGTTTTTACCCAATTTACAAGAAGAAGCACTCAGTCCAGAACCTCATCCTAGCGTTGTGGATGTGGAAGAGCTTGTAGATGAAAACATCCGCCTCAAAGAGTTTTTAAAACTCAAGGGCTATAAACCTGCTAAAAAACAGCGGATCAAGAACCGTTTTAAACGTCTAATCGGAAGTGATAAACGTGTCTTTAGAGAGAAGGGGAAAATCTATATCTCGCCTTCAAGATATGATTACAAAGACCTGCTTGATTAAACACCCATAAGGGTGTTCATATTAAAAAGCATTAAAGTCAGGTGTACCATCAAACGAGGGGGTACCAAAACCTCCACCAAAACCTTGGTTTCCTTGAAAATCCATTCCTGAACCAAAATTAGGATCCATAAAGCCCATAATCCCTGCCTTAGCCCTTAACATTGAGATATCTTGCTTAGGGGCAATGCCTTGAGGACAAACCGGTACACACTCATTACAGAGCGTACAGTCCCAAATCCCATTACTTTGAATCACTTCCATCTTCACTTGGCCATCTTGTTCGCGTTTATCAGAGATATAGCGCCAAGAGCGTGTCAATGCAAAGGGACCGATAAAGTTTTCATTACTTTCATACACAGGACAAGCCGAATAACATGAACCACATAAGATACAGTCACTTTGCAGCTCATTAATCTCAGCTTCTTCTTGACTTACGATCTGTTCGCCTACATTAGTGCTACTAAAGGTTTTAGCAATTTTGTTAAAACGCTGCATGGACTCCGTGTCAACAATAAGGTCACGCAGCACTGTTACATTTCGAAGTGGCTCAATAAGGTCTGCATCAAAAACCTTATAAGCACAGGCCAACTCTTCTACCCCATTCACCCGTACCGCGCAAGAACCACAGACACCTGAACGACACCCAGCTGCAAAACTTACACTTGCATCGAGCTTCGTTTTAATGTAGTTAAGTGCCTCAAGTAGAGTTGGGTTATCTAAAGGCACTTCATATGAGATAATATCATCTAAGTTTGTCTCGCTGTTATACCGCTTTATCTTTATCTGCATTATCCTCTCCAAGTCCTTAGATTAGTCACAATATTCTCGTTCATAAGGCTCTTCATCATCCTCATACTCACTTTCAAACAACTCATTTTCATCTTCTGCTATCTCTTCATCTGAGATTTCACTTCGTCTCTCACTGTTCATATATTCTTGCATAAATTCTCCCCTTCTTTCCATAAAAGTGTATGTACCCCGTAATGTTCATCATCTTTTTGCGGTTTATCCTCTCTAAAGTGTGCACCCCTGCTCTCTTTTCGCGCTAAGGCAGCCACTAACAAGGCCTCACTTAACTCAAGCACATTAACAAACTCCAAAAACTCAACAAGGTTAGTATTGTATATCTTTGAGCGGTCTTGCGGCCCCATCTGCTCTTGAAGTTGCTGAAGTTTATGCACCTCATCTAATACAGTACTTAAACCTTGCTCTGTGCGCTTAATTCCTACTTTTTCATAAAAAGATTGTGCTAAAACTGAACGTTTCTCATAAAAATCATGCTCTACTTTACGACTTTTAATAGCCTCAATCTTCTGCGTGTCTAAGTGCAGTTGAGTACTTTCAAATTTAGACGCATTAACATTTTGTGCATAAGCATAAGCACCCTCTCCTGAGGAGCGTCCAAAGACAATGAGTTCTAAGAGTGAATTTCCACCAAGTCGGTTCGCGCCATGTACCTTGTGATTGGCTGCTTCACCTGCTGCAAAGAGGCCTTTTATACTACTCATCCCCAAGCTATCCACATCAATGCCACCCATCGTATAATGCGCGACTGGCTTAATAGGAATAAGCTCTGCAACAGGGTCAACACCCTCATAATTAATCGCTAATTTTCGTTCTTGGGGTAGCTCATGGTCGATAAAGGCTTCGCCTAGATGACGTATATCTAAATAAACCTCACCACTCTTTTCAATCTCATCAGAAATTGCGCGCGCCACTACATCACGTGGGGCCAACTCATCTGTAAAACGTTCTTTATTAGCATTTAAAAGATGGCCACCTGCCCCGCGTGCAGACTCAGAGATTAAGATTGAAGCATTTTTAAGTGCCGTAGGATGAAACTGTACAAACTCCATATCACTCAGCTTTGCGCCTGCGCGTAAGGCTACGGCTAAACCATCTCCCGTAGATGCTGTGGAGTTAGTAGTGAACCCGTGATACACCTGCGAATACCCACCCGTAGCCAATACCACACTCTTCGCTCTGAACTCAACAACTTCGCCGCTTTTAATATCTAAAAAGGTGGCTCCGTGTACGCTTTTATCTTCTACGATAAGGCTAAGTAAGAAGTGTTCATTTACAAACGCTATATCGTGTTTATTGGCCTCATCATAAAGGGTATGTAGTATCTTTAGCCCTGTATAGTCTTGGGCATAACAGGCACGAATTCCACTGGCGCCACCCAGACGTCTTTGTGCTATTGTACTCTCTTTAGTTCGTGAAAAAGGAAGACCGATATTATCCAGCCACCTAATGGCCTCTATCGCTTCTTCACATAGCTTAGTAATCTCTTCTTCATCCCCTAAACCTTGGGCTGACTTGAGGGTGTCCTCTATATGCGCTTTTACACTATCTTCACCTGCATTGGCCATGGCAGCATTAATTCCGCCTTGGGCCATAGAGGTTTGTGAGCGTGTAGGAAAGGATTTCCCCACCACCTTCACACTCGCCCCTGCTTCTTTCGCGGCTATGGCAGCGACTAAGCCTGCCCCGCCTGAACCAATTACCAACACATCTGTCATAACGCCCTCTTGTAAATAGATACAAAGATTTTACACTATTAGGGCTATAAGGAGGTTAAGAAGCTAAGAGAGATAAATAATTTAAGCCAAATAGTGACTTAGTACCCGTTTTAAATCAGCTTCTTCAATAGGTTTAGCAATAAAATCATCCATGCCTTCTTGTAAAAACCGTTCCTTATCGCCTCGCATAACATTCGCTGTTAAAGCAATAATAGGCACCATTTTCTCATACTTTTCATGCAGGGCTTTCATCGCTTCTATCCCTCCCATAACTGGCATATCTACATCCATCAAGACAAGTTTATATTTATCAGGTTCATACTGCTCTATACACATTTCTCCATTTTCTACAATGTCACAACTTAGCCCATACTCTTCTAGCATCATGCTAATTAAAAGTTGGTTGGTTTTATTATCTTCTGCAACTAAGAGATGTCCCTCAAAATGTTCATCTCTTGTGCTTTGTTCTACTTGTACATGTTCAGTAGAAGCTGTCGGTACAGGTAAGATAACGCTAAATGTGCTCCCTTTCTCAGGAGCACTAATCACATCAAGTCTTCCATCCATCATCTCAATAAGGTCTTTGGAAATGCTCAAGCCCAGGCCTGTTCCACCATATTTTTTAGTTGTACTACTATCTCCCTGCACATAGGCTGAAAAAATGTTTTTAATGGCTTTGTCATCCATGCCAATACCCGTATCTCTAAACGTTGCTTCTAATATGCCCTCTTTGTAGGTGATATAACACTCTATCTTTCCACCCTCAGGTGTAAACTTGAGTGCATTGGAGAGGATATTAGTATAAACTTGAGAAATACGTATCCAATCCGCATAGAGGTTTATCTTCTCATCACAGCTACAGATATAACCCAAGGTAATTCCGGCCTTTTGAGCTTGAGGTTTAAAGCGTTCAAACATCTTTTCTATCTCTTTTTTAAGGCTAAAAGCTTCCTTAGATATAGTAAATTTTCCACTTTTAATCTTCGCTAAATCTAAGATATCGTTGATGAGATGCAGCAGAAGTTTAGAACTTTGAGCAATATTGTCAACATGCACCTTATGCTCAGAGCCTTGTAGTTTCTTGCGTAAGAGTTCAGAAAAACCGACAATCGCGTTTAAAGGCGTACGCAGTTCATGACTCATCGAAGCAAAAAATTCATCCTTACTTTGGTGTGCGCTTATCGCCTCGTCACGAGCATGAACTAACTCCGTTACATCATATCGTACGGCTATGTATTCTATGATGCTTCCATCCACATCATAAATGGGTGAGATGTAAGTATCCACATAATATGGATGCCCTTTTTTATTTTTGTTTTTCAAAATCGCATGAAAATGTTCACCCTTAGAGATCTGAGCCCACAGTTGAGAAAAAACTTCTTTTGGCATATCAGGATGGCGTACAATACGGTGGTTCTGACCTATAAGCTCCTCTCTACTGTACCCACTCACCTTACAAAATAGATCATTTGCATAAGTAATGTTTCCATTTACATCACTTTTAGAGATAATGGCACTGTAATTAAAGGCCTCAAAAAACTGCTCGAGCTCTTTTTGTAAGACCAAGATACGTCTATTTTGTCGACGTAAGCTCACATAAGCGTTAAGCGCAAAAAGTAGCAGTAGTGTGGTAGACGCAAACAGCACAATAACAATAATCCTGTTAGTCTCATCTACTTTAAGCACAATGCTCTCTGCCTTCACTCTTAAAACATGAAGGGTTTCATAACTTCTCTTCTCAATCTCTAAGAGCAGCACTTTAATCTTTTTTATTTTCTTATACTGCTTTAGTATCTGCTTAACATGCAGTAGCAAGAGCGGATTCTTCTCTTTTTTAAGGACCTCAAAGTTTAAGGCTTGCACCTGCATATCATCCGCGTAATATCCTAGTAAAATCTTATCGATAAGCAAGAGGCTTTCATCTTGAATCATTGTCTGATGCGAAGAGAGTTCTTCATAATAAATATTTTTTAAATAACTTACTGAGTTTTTAATGATGGCGTGTGCTGATTGATACTTCTGTATCGCCTTAGTATAATCATACACATGGGCAACTTCCTCATCTAACATACACTGGAGGGCATACTCATCTGTCTGGGCTACACTCTGCTTTAGGTCTGAAAATTTTGCTTTAACCTGCGTCACACTCTTGCTTAGACTGTCATTATTGACCTGTATACTTGAGCGATAAAGCCCAAGACGCATCTCCTTAAGCTCTAAAACAAAGGCATCTATCTTTATTTGTAAGTCTTGATACACCCTTTTTTCATTCTCATAAACCCGCCAGAAATAGCCACTTCCTAAGACAATCGCTAGGACAATGACAACAAAAAAAAGACGCTTGCTTGAAAACATTTATTTGGCTTCCAATATAGCAGGCGTTTGACCCGTTAGTGTCTTTAAAAAAGCTTCAAGGCTCAACACCTCTTCCTTATCAACTGTAATACCTAGTTGATACTCCATCATAATACGAATCGTTTCTTGAAGGTTTTTCCCTGAGCCATCATGCAAGTAAGGTGCACTCAATGCTATATTGCGCAAAGTTGGTACCTTATAATAATACTTATCATCCTCATCTTTGGTCACATTATAACGCCCTAGCTGATACTTTGTATCCTTATAATCTTTCATAATACCAAGCTTTTGGTACATGTTTCCACCTATATTGACACCATTATGACAAGAGATACACCCTCTGCTTTGAAAGAGTTCATACCCTCTTAACTCTTGTGCATTCAAGGCTGCTTTATCCCCTTTTAAGTACCTATCAAAAGCAGAGTCAGGAGTATAAAGTGCTTTCTCAAACTCTGCAATAGCATTAAAAATATTCTTTTCATTCACCCCTTCAGGGTAAAGGGAGTTAAAGGTTTTTTTATAGTTTTTATCAGCCTTAACATAAGCTACCACAGCAGAAAGCGTGTTATCCATCTCAACAGGATTCATGATGGGACCTCTAACTTGGTCTTCTAAGTCCTTCGCCCGTCCATCCCAAAACTGCGCTAAGTTAAAACGGGCATTGAGTACCGTAGGTGAGTTCATATCTCCTTCTAGACCATTGATCCCGTAAGAAAATGGTGTTGCATCCGCACCTGAACCAGGGAGAGTATGGCAACTTGCACACGATATTGTTCCATCTTTTGAAAGTCCTGGATCAAAAAAAAGTTTTTGACCTAACAAAGCTTTTGATTTGTCATACTTTATAAACTCAGGAATAGGAATAATGGCATCTGAAAATGCACAAACGCATATAAGGCATAAGATAAATAAATATTTAATCATGCTATATTCTACTTTCAAAAACTTAAAACTGTTCTAACAAAAAGGAATTAGTTGTTTTTCTCATATACTGTATAAATTAAATCCGCATAATTATGGATAGATTTGACATAACGTACCGGTTCACTTCCTCGCGCATAACCATACTTAAGCTGTTTATAGTACTTCTTTTGAGAGAGCAAAGGTAAGACCGTTTTAATATCTCGCCAAGAGTAAGGATCTTTGTTCATACGTCGTGCTAATGTTTGGGCATCATGCATATGTCCCATCCCTACATTATAGGCGGCTAGGGCAAATAAAATACGGTTTTTCCCCTTAACCTTATCGCCAAACCGCTTCTCAAGTTCAGCAATGTATTTTGCGCCACCAAAGATACTCTCTTTGGCATCCAAACGGTTCTTCACTCCTAAATGTTTCGCGGTAGTTAGGGTTAACATCATCATACCCCTCACCCCAGTATGACTCTTCGCCTTCGCATTCCAATGCGACTCTTGATAGGACTGTGCCGCTAACATTATCCAAGGAACATCATACTGTTTTGCTGCCGTTTTAAAGTACTTTTCATACCGAGGTAGACGTGTTTTAAGCCGTTTGTGAAAAACCTTTGTATCATAATAATCAAAGATGTTAAGGTAAGCATAATAAAAGTCTCTCAACTCTGCCATCTTACCCGCTTGCTCACACCTGTTTATCCATTGATACAGGTCATCTTTTAAAGAGTCATCCTCCCCACGTAATATCCACGCTAGATGCTTTCGCTCACTCACCGCAAAGGCCATAGCAAGTTCAGGATAATAACGCTGATTAATCGAAAAAATATTTGAATCGGCCACCGTACAATCTATCTCTCTCTTCCACACCTGCTCTAAAAGGCTCTGTGTAGAGCTATTTTCATCATATCTTAGTTTCATCTTTGGGTAGAGTTCACGAAGGTTTTCAAGGGTCTGCTCATAAGAGGTACTTTTGCCCACCACGATGTTCAAGCCCGAAAGGTCTTCCATGTCTTTGGGAAAATTTTTATCCTTGTACATATCTTTATGACAGATCATCTGCTCTTGAACAAGAAAATACTTAGGCCCAAAAACAAACTCTTTTTGCCGCTGCTTAGTCACACTCAATCCTGCCGCAGTGATATCACCCACACCGAGTTTACTCAAATGAAGTGCCTCATCGACAGTATTGACCACAGTGAGGTTGAGATCAACACCAATCTCTTTCGCATACGAAGCTAAAAGCTCATACTCAAACCCCATCTTCCGTTCCGGACCTACATAATAGACCGTAGGTGAATTTAAGATCACCACATCAAGACGTTTCTTTGCTTTGATTTTTTCTAACACTGTCATTTTCTTTAATGAAGTATATGTAGAGATATAAAGCTGAGCGTACCACCCCAAAGCAAAAAAAATAATGGAAGCGATACTAAGTTTGAGAAAACTTTTCATACCTCTAGTTTAGCATAAATAAGATTATCTAGTGTCTAAGTTTTTTAAACAAACTAACCTCTAGAGGTGAGCCCTTTTTGATTTACCATTTCTGTTTTAAACCATTATCCACTTTTGTCTTACTCTTTTTTCTTGTCTTCATAACCTTAAGGCTCTGTCTTTGTAAGTCATAATCTGTAATTCTTGAATCATACATAGCCTCAGTTAATATAGCAGGTAAAATACATTCTCCCACTGTAGTTACACGAAGTGGCGTGAAGTAAGTCATTGTATTTTTTTCATATTCCCTATAACTTCCACTGAAACCTTGTTTCCATGTGTATGGAGGAGTTGGTAAAGATAAAAAGCTTAACACTCTGTCATCTCTTATATCTTGATAATCCACTTTAAATGAAGCACTGTTTTGCACCTGTGAAGTTCTTTTATGCTGATGTACTCTTTCATTGATAATTTCAAAGCATGAAGGGATTCTCTCATTTATAACTATATTATCAAGTCTATCTTTACTTTGGATTTGAACCTTCGAATAGATCAGGTCACCTTGAACTAAGTCATCAAGTGAAATTTCTTCACCTTTTTCATTCACATATGATCGTTGTATGTTTAGTTCTTTGTCCTCTTTTAGGTATTTTTCATGTCTTAGTTCGCGTGGGAGGTATTGAGATACATCTATAGCATAATTGACAAGCTTGTCTTTGGATGACACATGGATATTTTTTGAAATCAAATCTTCACTCAAATTAAAAGAGGTATTAAAATCTTGTGTTTGTCCATTAACATCTAAACTTACATGCATTAAACTCGCATTCTCATCCTTATAATAAGTCGCCAAAGCACGCATTGCCATAGCTTTTTCTTGTGTGGAATGTAAGTGTTTAGCTGCTTTTTGAGTTGCCTCTAGTAAGCGTTTAGAAATCTCATTTTTTTCAAAATTCTTTACATGTATGTATAAGGCAAAAGAGAGGTTTCTTGCATAGCTATAAAAATCATATCCATACACTCTTTTTGTTGACAAACTAGAATAATCATACGCTTCAATTATTTCTAATATTTTTGTCATCTCCTCAGTCATATTTGCTTTTTTCAAAATTGCTGCCATCATGTAATGTGTTAAAAGATTTTGTTTATAAAAGTCACTATCATAAATAGTATTGACTAAAGAAAGGTCTAAACGTCCAGCTTCAGATAAAAGGTACGCTGCATACATTCTCTCAAAACTTGAAGTATAACCATAATGGTAATTCCCTCTTCCATTTGCCATTGTCTTTAATCCGTTATACACCTTAGAGATAAGATCATCAGGAACACTGTATCCATATTCATCTAAATGAAGCATCATATCACTCGCGTACACAGAGGCATAGGCATTTACATACCCGCCTCTGTTCCAGTATGAAAACTCTCCTGTTCGTCTTTGCATATTGGCTAATTTAGAGATACCAGCATTAATAAAATGTTTTCTATCAGCTAAAAGATTTTTTGTTTCATCAGAATTATCACCCTTGATAAAAGGTTCAATATACAACATAGCAAACATCTTTGAACTCGTTTGTTCCGCACAACCATGAGGATATCCTATAAGATAGTTGACACTTCCTTTTAATTGTGAAAGGTAATTATCGGAGATGCTTATCTCTAATTTAGGTGCCGTACTATTATTAAAGTACTCAGAAGGAATTGTAAAGTTTTTTTCTCCCGAAAAGTCCCCTTTAAAGACATGTGTTTTTAAAGGATATCCATAAGTAACAGGGAGTTCTACATTATGAAAATATCTTTCACCAAGCGCCTCAGATGTGATAGAAATCTCACCTTTTCCAAAGCTTTTTGCTTCTAAATTAGCAAGGTGAATTTTAGAACTTTTTGCAGGAATGTTAATCGTTTCAGGAAGGCCCACTAAACTTACTTGCTCCGTCGTTTCTACCTTAACACTAGCATTTATCTCTTTAGAAGTTGTGTTAAAGATACGGACAGGAATACTTAGCTTATCGCCAATAAGTGCAAAACGCGGGTAGGTTGGTTTAATAATAATATCATCTCTAATCACTAAATCTTGAGAAGCAGCCCCGATAGCATTTTTATTTAAAGTCAATGCAACAATCTTAGCCTGCCCATTAAAAGATGGAATAGGAAGTGTGACTTCAGCCTTACCCTCAGCATCTGTTTGTATAAGACCCGACCAGTAAACAAAAGGTTTAACACGTTTGGCCCCTGTTTTTGCACCCTTATGTTTTTGCGCTTTTTTTAACTTACTCGCTGAATCTCCACCAAAATTGAGCATTTTTCCCTCAGTAAGATAATGCATAACCTTATCATATAAGTCAAAATACGCCACCTTTTGATCTGCTTGACGCGTAAAAAACTTAAATGGTTCAGGGACTCTTTGTTTGCTAATTTGTAAAATTCCCTCATCTACCACTGAAACAACCACATAAGAGTTTTTATCGCTTTTTACTTGGATTTTTATATCTCTATTAGAGTGCGTCAATGCAGGTGCAGTGATTACTGTCTTAGTATGATGTAACTCACGATTAGGCTTGATAAAGCTTGAGCTTCTTGCTCTAAAAGGGATGAGCGTAGAAGGTGTATTTGTTGCACGTACAATAGCGGTATGAAGGTATAGGCCATCTTTTAAGTCATACTTTAAAGGAATATCAATAGAGGCAGTTCCTTTTTTAATATACACAAGTTTATGCCATAAAACCTTGTCGCCTTCAAGGGTTACTAACAAACGCCCTTCTAAAATAGGTGATGTTATAGAGGCCTTTAAAGTTTCGCCTTTTTTATAAGGTCTGTCTTCAAACTTAACTTGTACCTTGCCCATATCATTCGTTGGAGAGATAGGATTATAATCCCATCCTCTAACACTAAAGTTTTGCGTAGCACTGTGTCCACCTAATCTATCATTAATCTCTATGATATAGTTTCCACTGTTACCAAATTTACGTGAAAAATGCTCCCCTGATGTGACTTTGAAGTTTTCTATCACTTCATACTCTTTACTCCAACGGTAATATCCATTTGAGTCATATACATAATGCCATCTGTATCGTTTAATTAAGACATCTAAGACAGACTTTTTATGTTTTTGATTAAGTGGATCCAGTAAAACAGTATCTACTTCCAAGGCCTTGGTCTTATCTATACTATTATCCGCAAGTTTAACCCCTACCATATGCTTATAAGCATATAAGTCCACACGTTTATAAGCAGACACCCCTCGGCCATCATCAAAAACACTAAAGGCTATCTGTGCTTCTAACATAGAAGGTACCTTTTGTTTAACAGGTGTTGGTAAAGATATCTTAACCTCACCCTTCTCATCTAAAACAAGCGTACGTCTTAAGTCAAGATAATTGACCTTATTTTTACTTTTTAAACTTTCATTATTAAAGGAATACTCTTTATAGTCTTTATTTTTATAATTTTTTGCCAAGGCATTCATGCGTACTTCTGCCTTTAATCCTGAAGAAGGTGTACCAAAAAGATACTTTGAAGATAGTTCAGCCTTGATAACTTGACCAACCCCATAGGCCTCTTTTTTAAAGGTAATCTCATTTTTAATTTTTTGAGGTAAAAAAGCTTCTACACTAAAGTGTTTACTCCCTATACTTCTATTGGCAAACTTTACATCTAAGGTGTATTTACCTGTTTTATACTCTTCTAACATAGGAAGTACAAGGTTAAAGGCACCTGCTTCATTAGCTATAGCTTCTTTAGTATAAATCTCTCTATACGATGGGTCTTTAATACTAATTTTAAAAGGCATAGTAGGAGCTGATGCGAAGTTTTTATCTTTTAAAACAATCAAAGCAGAAAGGTCTTCTCCCGGTCGAATTAGCTTACTTTGAAAATAAATCATAGCTTTGTATTTATTGTAGACACGTTCTTTATATGGCATATATACGCTGTTAAGCGCTGAATTAAGTACTAAAAAGTTTTGCTCTTTTTTGTAATTGACCACTACTGAGCGAGGTCTAAGTTCTGAAAGATTTTTCTTTTCATACACCCAAATACCTTCTTTGTTACTCTTACCAGAGGCTATTAATTCATTTTTTGCCGAATACAATAATATCTCAGCGCCTGCTATCTTTTTTGTATTGCTTAAACGAGAGATAGAAACAAAAACCTGATCATTTGAGACCTTAGACAAGATTCCAAGATCACTAAAATATACCGCCTTTGATTTTGTATTGCTTCCATTATAATGAATAACCATACGGTAAACACCACTATCAAAGTCACCTATAAAAGGTTTTAAAGAGATTTTATGTTTAGTAAAAATATTTTTCTGTCCACCTAAGGTAAACTTCTTTGAAAGTACCTCTTTTCCCAAACGTCCTAAAGAAGAAGGTGCCCCATTATCAAAATTCACAAAATATCTATAATTTTGATCTAAAAGTTTTTCAACTACCAAATTAATGCTTGTTACATTGGTACTCTCAAACCCAATCTCACCTAAACTTGACAAATAGGGTTTATCACTTTCAAATTTTAAAGCAGGGTTTCTATCTTTCATAAGTACTGTATATTTTTTATCTTCTCTTAGCTGATATCTGTAAGAATCTTTTAACCCCTCTTTCAAGGTGATTTCATAACTTTTAGCTGATTCAAAGTCACCTGTCACATCTATATAATAATACGATCGATTACTCAAGCCAAATACACGACGCTCCGTCGAACCGACATATTGACGTGAGGAGAGATTGAAACTCTTCATCCCCTTAATACGGATAAACTTCTTAACAACAGAGTCTCCATAAAAACTACCTTCAAAATACATACGAATTCCAAGACGTCCATCAGGCAAGCTTACTGCTCTTGGTGCGTCATAAATAGTCATACTTTGTCTATAATGATCTCTATAATAAACAACTATATCTTCTTTAAAACTATTGGTATAATCAACTTTTAAAGGAATACCATTTAATGAAAGTAAGGACTTGTCTATATTGACAAGTATATTTGCATTAGAGATGTCTTCGTTAATTTGAATTAAAAACGTTTTTGCATCATCCGACACCTCTAAAGTATACGAAAGATTTGTCTGCGCAAGATTTTTCTCTTTTTTAATGAATAAGGCTTTTTGTAAGGCCTCTTTGTCTACCTTGTCATTAAACGAAAGTCGTATGTTTCCCTCAGGGAAAAAGAGTGATTCGTTCACTCTAAAATCTTCGGTGTTAAAACTAAGCGATGAGCTTGAACCTTTAAAAAGCTCTTCATTTACCGTACATGTATATTTTTTTGAAGCCGCTAAATCCATCTCTGGATATAAGGCTATCTCACTTGCTGATTTATACTCAAAACTACCATCCAATCCATTATCACAAAGAAGTAGCTTTTGATGGGTATATGAGCCAATTTGTTCAGAAGAGAAACTGTCTTCTTTTAAAGAAAAAATTATAGACTTTGAGGTGGTAAAAACCTCTTCTGACATCTTATCTAACTCAAGAGCAGAGATAGTTGTCATAGAGAACAAGAGTATGAACGCCGTTAAATACTTAAACATAAAAGACCTTTAATATAATGTGATGTGGTTTTGACGTAGGGAAGAAGCGCTATCAAGACAACTTATAGAATGTTCACCCTTAGAAAATGGAACATAAATTTCTTGCGCACTTTGCCCTTCAAATATCTCTTGCTCATCAATCAGCCAATAGATAGTTTGATTTTGTTTAAATGTGTAGCATTTTAACATAAGTCGGCTCGTATCTTTTGTGTCCCCAGCCTCAAAGGTAAACTCTGCTCCATCATAAGGAGAAACGAGCATGGGCTTGTACTCATTCCATTGTGAATAACATTCATGCAAAGAAAGATCCTTCGACGAAGTTATCATCTTCTCATCCATCATAAAGGCTAAAACTTCTGCACGTAAAAGCTCACATGGGCGTTTCAAGACAGTATCTTTTATCACAAAGTCAAGCTGAGTATTCTGACATTCACCTACACGCAAGGCATCTGCACAAACCTCTTTTTGAAGTACATTGTTTGGCTGCTGTAGCCAATGCATCTGTTTCAATTCATTAAGACCTCTAAAAATATCAAAGACTAACTTACTTGCTGAACTAATCCCTGTTAAGTTATCTGTCTTTGTACCATCAAAATTACCTAACCATACCCCAACGGTATATTCTTTAGTGTACGCAATAGTATACAAGTCTTTCGAATCTGCTGAAGTCCCTGTTTTAAAGCCAATTCTAACCATTCCTTCAGCCGATTCCCAATAAGAAGAAAACTCAGGACGCACACTATTTGAAAGTATCTCAGAGCTTATCCATCCAGCCTCAGCTGAAAATAGCCTCACTTCTTCGCCTATAGTTTTGTTGGCTACTTCAAGAGGATAGCGGATTCCCTCATTTGAAAAAGCTGTGTACAGATGCGTTAAGTCAAGTAATGACAGGCCAAATCCTCCTAATGCTAAGGCATCTCCATAATAAGACTTATCATGTGTAATAGAATCAATTCCTGCACCCGTTAACATCTCATATAAAGAGTCATTTTCAAGTAATCGATTAAGCTCAATCGCTGGTATATTCAAAGAGTACTGCAAGGCTTCTTCTGCACTTATTAAGCCTACAAAGCGTTTATTAAAGTTCTTTGGAGAGTACGAACCTAAATTTAAAGCCACATCAAACACTTCTTTTTTAGGTGTAATCAAACCTTTATCAAAGGCTTTTGCATAAATAAAAGGCTTGAGTGTAGAACCAGGACTTCTGAGCATTTTAACCCCATCATTTTGTCCCTGTCTTTGATAAAAATTATCTGAACCAATATAAGCGACAACCTGCATCGTCTTATTATCAATGATAACAGCTGCTCCATTATAAACATTTTTAAGTTCAAGCTCTTTTACTGCTTTTTTCATAAGCTCTTTAGTAAAGGCTTGAATCTCATAATCAAGTCCTGTATAAATATCATTTTCATCTATTTCTATAATATTTTGAGTAAATTGAAAAGCATGAGAGGGAACAGGAAAACGTTTAGAGAGTATAGGTTCTAAAAGTGCTCTTTTAAACTGAGATTCATCTATAAGCCCCTCTTTTTTTAAAAGCGACAAAACTCGTTTGCGTCTTTTCAGCAATTGTTTTTGTTTATCAGGTCTATTTGCATTTGGGTTTTTAGGAATGGTAGTAAGAATAGCGATTTGAGAACTTGAAAGCTCTGCTAAAGACTTATTAAAATAAAACCAAGCCGCCGTTTTCACACCTTCAATATTTCCCCCATAAGGCGCAAGATTAAAATAAAAACTTAAAATTTCATCTTTTGAATAATGCCACTCTAACTGCAAAGCAGAAAAAAGTTCTAAGAGCTTATTTGAAAAACTTCGTTTACGCCTGTGCATCATCCGTGCAACTTGCATAGAGATAGTCGACGCACCTATCACCCGTTTGTTTCTAAGATTATGAATAAAAGCTTTTACTACTGCTACAGGGTTTAAGCCAAAATGCCAATAAAACCACCTATCCTCAAACAAAAGTACAGAGTTTTTTAACAAGGTAGGAATCTCTTCGCTTTTAGCATTAAATCGCCAATACCCATCTTTACTCAATTTTAGTCTTAAAAGCTTTCCATTTTTATCATATACACGGTGAGATAGTGGTTTTGTAAGCCTATTAGTATCTAGAGGATAAAGAAAATCAAACGTCAAAAAAACGATAAGCGCAAAAAAAGATAATACTGATATGTTTTTTATAATCTTTATTATCCTGATATTTTTTAACATAGCGTTCCATTTTTTAGAAATTATATTTAATCTACATTTAGAATGTCTTATACAACCTGAAGAATAAACCAATACCTAAAAATCCGAAGTGAAAATGTCACCACCATAAAATAGAAGATATTAAGTCGTATCAAACCTGAGGCGATGGTGATAGGATCGCCTATAAGAGGGAGAGGCGATAAGATAAGGGCAAAGTAACCATACTTATGCGACAGTGCATACGCTTTTTTGCCTATCTTTGAGGTGTCAATCTTCTCTTTCATCATCTGATACAGAAAAAAGCCTAAAAGATAGTTCACTAAAACGGCAAGACAGTTTCCCAAAGAGGCATATATGAGCGCTTCATCGTGCCCCATACCCATCTTAACCGCACCCACAAGTGCCAATTCGGATGAAAAAGGCAGAATAGTCGCGGCTAAAAAACTCGAAAAAAATAGCCCCAGCGGACCAAATTCATTTAGATCGATTGGATATTCTCAATCACAGAGGCAATCAACTTTGCTCTCGCTTCTACTGATGTCCATGCGATATGCGGTGTGATATACAGACGCTCTTGCGCCTTAATCTTAAAGAGAGGATGCTCTTTTTCCATTGGCTCTTTCGAAAGCACATCCAGTCCCACATAGATCGGTTTAGCATCCAAAATATACGAAAGTGCCTCCTCAGAAACAATACCCCCACGACCAAGATTAAGCAAAATCGCTCCATCTTTCATCATCAACAACTCAGAATGGGCTATCAGATCTTGGGTTTGTGCATTTAAAGGTGCGTGAATAGAGATAACATCGGATTGCTCCAAGATATTGGAAATTGTCTCTTTTTTAAACTCAGAATTATCATTTTTACCCGAAGTCGAGTAGTACGATACTTCCGCACCAAAGGCCTTTGCAATACGCGCTACTCCTCTACCAATCTCACCTAGTCCAATGATGCCCCACTTCTTGCCCTTAAGCTCAAAAAAGGGTTGTCCCACATGCGTAAACAGACCTGAATCAGACCAAGTTCCCTCTTTTACATATTCATCATAATAACGCGAATGCCCCATCAGATAAAAGAGCATCGAAAAGGTATGCTGGATCACCGAGTCTGTTGAATAGCCTGCTACATTCTTAACTTCTATCCCTTTTTCCTTTGCCGCTTCGAGATCAACATTATTCATCCCCGTTGCTGCGATACAGATCAGCTTTAACTTTTCACAAGCGTCCATCATACCTGCTGTAATTACCACCTTGTTCGTCACAACCACATCGGCATCTTTGATGCGTTCTAGCGTCTCTTCTGCTTTAGTCGTAGGGTAATTTTTTACTTCACCTAAAGTATCAAAGGCACTGAGGTCGCTCTCTCCGAAAGTTAACGTGTCTAATAAAACTATCTTCATTTTGTTTTCCTGTTTTTCATTTGATGTTTTTTTGTAAAAGTACTTTTATCATGATGCTCCCTCACTTTCTTCGACCGCGAAGAAAGTAAGCAAAGAAGCTCTCGAAACGGCTTCGAACCCGATAGCTATCGGGTGCCTTCATTCCACTTTATATTTACCTAAAAACCCAAAACTCGCTTCGCTCAGACAGTTGGGTTTTCTAAACGGTAAAGATAAAGCTACACTCAGTTCTGTAGAGGTTTCGAAAGAGCACATGCGGTAACGCATTATTTAATCTAAAAGCTAATGCTTTTATCCCTATTCTATTTAACTAAAACTATAACTTGATTTTGACGTGCCTCTTCTCTAAAAAAGAGCATCATAAACAGATTAAAACCTCACAGAGTCCATTAATTGATTAATGTCTAAGCATCCTTAATCTTAGAAACCAATCCCTTAGCCTTCTCAAGTGCCTTATTCACTTCATCAAAGACAAGTGCCACAGCCATACGACGTCCCTTATGTGATTCAGGCTTACCAAACACTCTCACAAAAGAGTTATCCGAAAAGAGTGCGTCATCCACGTCAACCACAGGTGCATACGAATCTTTACCTGATTTAAAAGCCGCTGATGCTCCATCTCCATAAAAAGTAAATCCAAGAGGAAGGCCCAGTACCGCTCTTAGGTGAAGGGCGAACTCAGATTGCGATTGGGTAATGAGTGTGACCATACCCGTATCATGTGGACGTGGGCTTACTTCTGAGAAGTAGACCTCATCGCCTTTAATAAAAAGCTCTACACCAAAGAGTCCTTGACCGCCTAAACCATCAGTTATCTTCTTCGCGATATCTTGGGCACGCTCTTTCGCCAGTGGACTCATCTGTGCAGGTTGCCATGAATAGATATAATCCCCATCTTGTTGCTGATGGCCTATAGGCTCACAAAAAACAGTCTCTTTTCCATTTCGAACCGTGAGCATTGTAATCTCATAATCAAAATCCACAAAGGCTTCAACAATAAGCTCACTCGCATCCCCTCTGGCCTCTTTTGCTGTCTCCCATGAAGCATCTAAATCCGCAGCCGTTTTCATCACTGATTGACCATGACCTGAAGATGACATCACCGGTTTTACCACACAAGGATACCCCATCTCATTTCCTGCGACTTCCATCTCGTCTCGCGTGCTTACAAACTTGTATGGCCCTGTCTTCAAACCCAACTCTTCCGCAGCAAACTGACGGATGTTTTTACGGTTCATGGTCTTATTGACCGCATCCGCATTAGGAATAACGTTATACCCCTCTTCTTCAGCCTTAAACAGTGCCGAGATACTGATCGCCTCAACCTCTGGCAAGATATAATCTGGCTTCTCTTTACGAATAATCTCTAAGATCGCCTCTTCATCTTGCATATTGACCACATGATGCGAAGTCGCGACTAAATGAGCGGGTGCGCCCTCATACTTATCTACCGCGACCACTTCAAGACCGAGTCTCTGTGCTTCGATTGCGACCTCTTTTCCTAATTCGCCTGAGCCTAATAGCATCACTTTTTGACTATTACTTTTTAAGGGTGCGCTAAATTTCATCTAAATATCCTTGGGGAGTGTTTGTCGTATTTTAACGAAACTAAGCTTATGATATTTCTGCTTTATACACTTTTTTAGATGGTTTCTTTTCCAAGCTTGATATAGGCCTCTTGCTCTTTGTCTTCTCGTATGATGTTAAGAAAAAGCTCACGTCCTTCTTTTTGGCGTAAAAGTGCGCGCATCTTATACAGACTAAGTCCTTTAAGGCCCTTGACACTTTGTATCACATCGCCTACTTCAATGTTTTTAAGTACGGCTCCTGCATGCTCTTTCTTAGAGAAAACCACCAGTTTCCCCTCTTTTAAAATGACACGAAGTCCTGACTTGTCAAGACGCTGTTTTTGAGCATAATCTTTATGATGTTGAAGGTAGAGCATGTTAAAAGGAAAATCAAAAACGACATTATGGCGTTTTAAAAGCCCTAGTCCAATGGCATTTTGACCCGATTCTTGCATTACAACTTCTGGATAAGCGACATTAGCAAACCTTAAAGAACGTAGTCTATACTCTTTGCTAGTACTCAAGGCACTCACTGTCACCACATCTTGCTCTTGAAAAGCTAAGACTTGCCCTTGCCTTTGCAAGAACAGAAGGTTTTCTCTTTTCATCCGTCCAGCACCATTATCGCCCGTATCAATGTCAAAAGCAATCTCTTGACCTTCAAATCCAATAGCCACTTGAGGAATACGTGACTTTGAGTAAAAGATTGGTGTACGCGAAGTGTAGGCCTGCATATAGGGTTCAGCTCCTATATAAGCTTTTATTTTACCCTTGCTAAAGTCTATCTCCCATCTAAACTGATGCAAAAACGAAGTGCCGAGTATCCCGCAAAACTTCTCCCCTGCAAAGGGCCACAGTGCTTGTAAGTCAGCTAAAAGATAAGGAAAACGATTGGCTACTTGAAGTCTTCCAATTCTTAATGGAAGGGCCTTATACATCTCGAGACTAATCTCTCCATTAGGTGTTTGGATGGGTTTATTGGCAAACCTAAGCCCTGTTCTTGCCTCCGCCTCTTGCACACTGAGTGGCTCTCCCATAAGATGCTTAAAACGCTTATCTAAGACCACAAAGCTCGCTCCTGTATCAAACAAAAAGCTACACTGCTCACCTTCTATCTCAATAGGCAAAAATATCCCCGTTGCTTCCGTTTTAAAGTTTTGCTCATACAGCGGTCTCTCAAACGCTTGTAAAGAGACTAAACAAAAAAGAAAAAAAAGGAGACTAACCTTCACTGTTTCTCAAACTCTCTTCACTCTGGGGAACATGAAGCTTATGCGCGTATTCGCAGGGCATGGATGAAAAATTTTCTATCAAATATAAAAGGTCATGTATCCCTGAATGCTTTAACACTCGTTTTTTCTTGTAATGCTCTAAACAGTAATCACACCCTAAAAGCTCTGAGCAATCAAGCGAATCACTCAAGGTAATAATGTGCTGAGAAGGATTAATCTTGACGATCTCATTTAAGGCATCTAAGCCTCCAGGAAGAGTAAAATCTATGATAACCATCTCTGGTTTTTCATCCCTATAAAACTGCATCGCCTGATCAAAATCACCAATTAAATGCACATCATGGTGTGCCATCTGCTCAAGCAGACCAATACGAATGGAGTTTTGTATGGATTGATTATCTATAAATAGTATCTTCATAATATTCATTATACTCCTATCTACGTAAAAAAGTTGTTAAAATTTAATGCTGTGCTTTTACAAATTGCTGGTAATGGCCTTCTTCTTGGGTTAAGCGTTCAGGCTCTCCTTCTTGCACAATTTGCCCATCTTCCATTACATAAATATAGTCCGAATTTTGTACGGTGCTAAGGCGGTGGGCTATCGTAATAATCGTACGCTCTTGTAAAAATTCATCTAAGGCGGCAAAGAGGTCACTCTCTGTATGCACATCCAAGGCTGAAGTGGATTCATCAAAAATTACGATAGACGGATTAGAAAGTATCATTCTAGCGATGCTGAGTCGCTGTTTCTGTCCTCCTGAAAGCCGTACACCACCCTTCCCCACCAAGGTCTCTAAGCCATCTGGTATCTCTTTGACAAAACTAGAAAGTTGCGCAATTTTAAGTGCTTGCAAAATTTCTTCCTCTCTAAACTCATCTCCCATCGTCAGATTAAAACGCAGGGTATCATTAAAGAGAACAGGCTGCTGTAAGACCACAAAGAGCTTAGAGCGCAATGTCTGCAAACCTATCTCACTCAAGGCCACCTCATTAAAAAAAAGCTTTCCCTCTTTGGGTGGATAAAAGCCCGATAGGACCTTGGCTAAGGTTGTTTTTCCACTTCCACTAGGCCCAATCAAAGCGACCTTAGAACCTGCCTCTATCGTTAAATTTATATTTTTTAATATTAAAGGACCACTTGAGTAAGCAAAGCTAAGATTTTGTACTTTAATTGAAGCGCTGTTTGAAGTAAAAGGATTTTTCTTATTGTGACAGATAGGCTCTTGTTCAAGTTCAAAGAGTTTATTGAGTCGCTCTAAGGCAGACTTCGCATTAGAGTAAGCATATTGCAAGGAGAGAAGGTCTTGTACCGGTGTCATCATAAACCACAAATACCCAAAAAGTGCAAACATCAATCCTAAACTAAGGTCTGAAGAGAGGACCAAGACTATCCCAAGCGCACGAAAAAGCTCAAAGACAGAGAGAAAAAGCGTAAAAGAGAAACGCTCTGCTGCAAAGGATTTTTTTCCAAAACGCGCGGTCTCATCACGTAGATGCGAAGCATCCGCTATGCTTTTGTTAATAAACTCATCTTCTTTAGAGGAGGCACGAATCTGTCCAAAAAGATCTAGGGTCTCAATCAAAGCATTTTGGAACCTTGAAATTGCACGGTTCTCCTCTTTTTTATAACTCGCCACACGGCGTGAAATGAGTTGGGTTAAGATTACCACGGCAGGGTGTAATACTAAAATTAAAATTCCCAAACGCCACTCTATACTCACCAAGACAATCGCCACACCAATTAAGGTCAAGATAGAGACAATAGAGCGTGAAAGTGCTGAGCCAATAAACCCCTCAAGGGTCTGCATATCACTGACCAACTTTGAAGAGACGGTACCTGAACCCAAGGTCTCATACTCATGCATAGCCACATTTTTAAGATGAAGCAGAAGCTTTTTTCGAAGCACTAAGGTGATATCTTGAGCGATCTCCGTAAACGCATAATGCGCTGCGACTGAGGTGAGAAAAAAGGCAAAGCGCAAGAAGATAGTAATAAGAAGCGTCATAAAGATATAGCCTAAGGCAGAAAACTCTCCAAATATAAAGTTGATTGTGGCTATCAGTCCACCAGGTTCTTTCAAAACAACCTCATCAATCAGTAAGGGGATAAGCAAGGGAACCGGAATACTCACTAGCGTAGCTAAGAGCGCAATCAGGTTCGCCTTAATCAGCTTAGACTTATGTTTTAATACCAATTTATACAGTAGGTGAAAGGTTATTGTGTTCATTACTTGACATCATAGTATTTTTTTTTAAATTCTTTCTAAAAGTTTAAGGCTAAAGGGAGGATGTCTAATGAGCTGCCGTTCTAAACTACTTTTACTTCTTTTTATGGGTTTGATGATACCACCTGCCATCTGGCTTTTTATCCTTTTTTGTTGTGCCTCTCTAAGTCTACTTTGCTATACTTTTAGCATGATTGCACCTGATTCCATAGAGGCCTTAAAAACCCGACTTGATATTGTTGATGTTGTTGGTAACTATGTGGAGCTTAAAAAAGCGGGTGCCAACTTCAAAGCACCCTGCCCCTTCCATGATGAAAAAAGCCCCTCCTTTGTCGTCAGTCCAGCTAAGCAGATCTACCACTGTTTTGGTTGCGGGGTGACGGGTGACCCCATCCGTTTTGTGATGGAGTATGAGAAGCTTAACTACCCTGAAGCCATTGAAAAACTAGCAGAGTATTATAATTTTTCTCTGCAATACACCCAAGGTGGCCAAAAAAAGACCGATACCCGTCTTATGGAAAAGGTTAATGACTGGTACAAAACTCTTTTGGACTCCAATCCTACTGCACAAGCTTACTTAAAAGAGCGTGGCATCTTTGAGTCTTCCATAGAAAAATTTGGTATCGGCTACGCGCCTGCTTCACAACAAACCATCACCTACATCAAAAGTCATATGTTTGATATCAATGAAGCCATTGAACTGGGGGTCCTAGGAAGAGGCGAGAACAATATCTATGCCCGTTTTATTGAGCGTATCACCTTTCCTATTCAAGCGGCTAATGGTTCTATGGTCGGTTTTGGAGGTCGTACCATCACGGGCCATCAAGCCAAATATGTCAACTCACCTCAAACCAAGATCTTTAACAAGTCTCGCCTTCTGTATGCCTACAACCATGCTAAAGAGAGCATCTACAAACATAAAGAAATCATTGTTACTGAGGGGTATTTAGATGTGGTCATGCTCCATCAAGCAGGCTTTACCAACGCCGTAGCAACCCTAGGAACCGCACTCACTGCCGAGCACCTGCCCCTCATTAGAAAAGGTGAACCTCGTATCATTATGGCCTATGATGGAGATAACGCAGGTCTTAATGCCGCCATCAAAGCCTCTAAACTTGTCTCTGCTGCGGGTATGGACGGGGGCGTTGTCATCTTTGGAGATGGACTTGATCCTGCTGATATGGTCAAAAATGGTCAACTTGAAGAGCTTAATAACCTGCTTCGTCACCCTAAACCCTTCATCGAGTTTGTGCTTGAACAGAGCGTGCATGCCTTTGATATGAACAACCCTAAGGCCAAAGAAGAAGCCCTGCATGTTGCAACCGCTTATCTCAAAACCCTCTCACCTCTACTTCAAGAGGAGTACCGACCTTATCTTGCGGCACTTTTAAATGTTAATAAAGCCGTGGTACGCCTTCAAAAAGCACCTCAGAATAGAGACATCCCTCAGTTTCAAAACCAACTTAGCAGTGAAGATATCTGGGAACTTAGCCTTATTAAGACCATGATGGAGTCTCCTTCGCTGATTGAAAATGTACTTGACTACCTTGATCCTTCACAATTGCAACTACATGCTAATGAGTTTTCCCTTGCACTCAACAACCAACACGAACATCCTCTCTTAGTTAAAATCATGTTAAACGACAGTATCAAAGTCTTTCAAGAAGAAGATTTAAAGAACGAGCTCTTGGTCTTTTTACGTAACTACTATGCTAAGGAGTTACGCAAGGTTAAAATGCAAAAAAACATATCTTTCGAGCAAAAAGCCTTTATGATACGGCAATATACAGAGAAGGTCAATAAACTTCGTCGAGGAGAACTTGTTCCTTTTCAAGTTTAGTAACGATTTTTTAACATTGAACTATTATAATTTTATCAGTGCAACATTTAGTTCCTATAAGAATATATAAACGTTTTCCCTAAAAACTTTTGTACTCCAATTTCTTAACTTTGTTTTCCCCTAAACCTAAGGTCTAAGTGTTCACTTCTTTCAAACAAAAAAATCACATTAAACCATCAACACTATTGCATATAAAAACTTAAGCTATCTCTCAAAGACAAAAAAGTATACTCATTTATTAAGCATTCTTATAATAAAGGATTCGATATGGGTGTACCCTTTTCATTTTATAATTTTTCAGGACTTGTGGATCTACACAGAGGAATAGTTGAACGCTTAGATGATGCTCATCTTGAGGCCTTTAGTATCTTGTATTGTGATTTTGAGGGCTTAGATAAGTCTAAAATAGATGAGAGCCTTGAGCAGGTCATCCGCTCTTCTGACTCTTATGTCCATAACGATAGCGCCTTCTTTTTTGTCCTGTATCAAACCGACAAATACGGTGCAACTACGGTGGCTAACATGTTTGAAGAGTTTTTTGCCAAGTATATTAAACATGCTGCAGTTAGTTTCCCACGCGATGGAGAGACGGCCCAAGAACTTTTTGATAGCCTCCAAGCCACAGTTAAAAAAAGACTCAATGTTGACCTAGAATGTTTAGATCAAAGCAGTCGTAAGAAACCTACTCTTTAAAACTATAAAACGAAGAGTTCTTATAAAAAGAGAGCGCTTGCGCAATCTCTGTCTCGCGTAATGCCTTTTTACTTGACTTACAAAACACATTTTCTGAAGTTTTAGAAGATCTTTCTTTTGCTTCTACATCCTTATTCATAGGCTCTATACTTTTTTCTTTGCTTGCTTGCATCTTTCGTTTTAGAGGCATCTTCTCTTGTACAGGTTCAATGCTTTGAAGTTTCTTCTCTATGACCTTAACTTCTTGGGCATCCATCTTTTTAAGCGTACGTGCCTTGGCCATGAGCATGGCCTGTTGCATCTTCTGCTGTGAAGTTAAAGGCTTGGCACTACTTTCACAAACAAAAGCTTCTTTATTAAGTTTAGCTTGAACCTCTTTTAAAGCAGACTCAGCCGAAGCCTTGCTTTTATACTCGCCCACAAAAACCTTTAACTCACCACCCATATCTTTTTTAATATAAGGAAGTCCTAGTTCATGTACTTTGCTCATAAACTCTGTTGAAATAGAAGCATTATTTTCAATACTTAAAACCTCAATTGTATACCTATCTTGTGCAAACAGCGTCAAACTAAAGATTAAAATCGATATAAAAAATTTCACAAACAGTTCCTTCTTTTTTCACCTACAAGCTATTGTTGTCTTTTGAAGTAAGTACCATCGACAAAAACTCATTTTAATGTAAAAAATATAGTAGACTTCTTGCAAAAAATCTACTATATTTATTCACACTTAAGCCATAAATAACTATACTTCAATCCTTCCAACTCATGGGGAATTAGCTCAGCTGGGAGAGCGCTTCGCTGGCAGCGAAGAGGTCAGCGGTTCGATCCCGCTATTCTCCACCATCCATACTTACCTAAACTACGACTTTTTAACCTTTTTACCATACTCATAAGTTTTCACTTCTTGATCTACATGTGCACGTATTGTACCTATTCCAATTAATTTTTGAATTATATTTTTATTTATATATCAATTTTTGATATGATAATGTCATGGAAAAACCTAAACCTTGGATATGGCAAAATAAAAACTGGCCTGATTTTACTTATGACGAACCTGATTTAAGCCCTTTGTATCATAAACTAGGTCAACTTGAGATGGCGCAGAAGCTTTTGTCTGATGAGGACCTTGCTGCTTTCCAGGCAAAAGTCCTTGAGCTAGAAGCACTTTATACCTCTAAACTTGAAGGTGAGGTTTTAGATCAAGTTTTACTTAAAAAGAGTGTATATAGCCATCTAAACTTTTCTACTGAACTTAGTTCTAATACCGCACAGACAGACGGCTTAGTCTCTTTATTGATGGACAGTAAACATTCACTTGAGCCCTTAAGTCCTACACGTCTTTTTGCTTGGCATCAGACACTCTTTTCTAGCAATAAAGAGGGAAGCTATCCTATCTTAGCGGGTCAATACAGAGATGAAAAGCAGGGTGAGGTTCAAGTGGTCTCTGGAACTTGGGAGAATGAGATTATTCATTATCAAGCACCCTCTGCACACACTCTGGAACTTGAGATGAATCGACTTCTTTTGTGGCTGAGTACCCAAAATCGCATTGATCCGATAATCAAGTCGGCTATTGTGCATATCTGGTTCTTACTCATTCACCCCTTTAGTGATGGTAACCGTCGTTTAGCCCGTTGTCTTAGTGAGCATACCCTTGCTCTTAGTCCATTAATCCCCAACACCCTCTTTACCCTTGCCTATGAGATAGATGCTTTGAAAAATGAGTATTACAGTCTCTTGGACAAGGTCTGCTCTAACGAGAGTACTGACATTACATCTTGGATCAACTGGTATCTTAAGATCTTCTCACTCTCTTTAGATAATGCACTTGAGCGAGTCGAAGAGGTAAAATATAAGGCGCTCTTTTGGGATAAGGTGCAAGGACTTAGTCTGAATGCAAGACAACGAAAACTTATCTCTAAAATGCTCAAAGATGAGATAGCCCCTAAGTGCTTAAAAACAGCTCTTTACACCGAGCTTTTTGGATGTTCAAAACCCACCGCGGCAAGAGACTTAATCGATCTTAGCCATAAAAAGGTTTTACGCTCACACGGGGCAGGACGAGGGGTTTATTACCAGCTCTATTTTGAAAAGCATTAAAAGATAGGCGTTAAAGAAGGGGCAAAGGCCTTTGTATTAACCTGTACACTTTGACCTATTGTTAAAGACTCTGCTTCGGCCTCATCAAGTACTACTTCAACGATCTGCGCGCCAATGGCGACCACCCCCATGTAGATAACATCCGCCTTGATGATATCAAGCAACTCTCCTCTAAGCGAGAATTTTTGTGAGCCCTGTGTCTGTAAGAAGATATCTCTAGGCGAGCCATCATTAATGATCTTTCCCTCTTGCACTACAAGCACTCTTGAGGCCAAACGGTAGATTTCAGAGGGGTCATGTGACACCATAAGCGTTGTCGTTTCAAACTCTTTGTGTAGTTTCAAGATATCCGTTGGAAGTTTATTGCGCATCTGTGGATCAAGGGCAGAAAGCGGCTCATCCATTAAGAGTAGTTTAGGCCGTTTCATCATCGCTCTACAAAGGGCAACTCTCTGTTTTTGCCCTCCACTAAGACCTTTTACATTTCGTGTTTTAAGGTTCTCTAAATGCGTGAGTGAGAGTAGGTGTGAAGCGAGTTCTTTGTCTTTGTTTACATATAAAAGGTTCTCTTCTACACTCATGTTATCAAAAAGGGCATAGTCTTGAAACACAAAGCCGATGTTGCGCTTTTGAACAGGGAGTACCTTACTTGCAGATAACCATACCTCATCTCCTAAACTAATCTCACCCTCTGCCTCTTCTAATCCCGCTAAGATACGAAGCAAACTTGTCTTTCCTGCCCCACTTTGCCCACTTAGAGCTACAAAGGAGTGTTTCTCGATCTCAAGGTCAAGTTCTAAATCCATCTTACCTGAGCTACCCTGCAAAGCTTTATTAATCTGTATCTTTAACATTAGGCTGTTCCCAGTTTGTGACCTTGGTGTCGGTTAAAGGTATAGACACCCAGTAAGACCATAAAGCTCATCCCCACCATAAGTGCAGAGTAGATATGTGCCATAGCATAGTCCAAGTTTTCAACAGCCTCATAAATCGCTACGGAAGCCACCTTAGTCTCCTCAGGGATAGAGCCACCCACCATTAAGACCACACCAAACTCTCCTACCGTATGTGCAAAGGTGACGATAACCGCCGTTAAAAAGGCGGGTTTGATGTTAGGAAGTGCAATGTAAAAGAGGGTTTGAAGTTTTGACTTTCCTGCGATGTACGAGGCTTCTAGCATGTTTTTATTGATGGATTCAAAACCTGACTGAAGGGGTTGAATCATAAAAGGAAAAGAGTAAAAACACGAAGCAATCACCAAGCCTGTAAAGTTAAAGACCAATTTCACCCCAAAAACTTCATCAAAGAAGCTACCCAACGGTGAGTTATACGATAGAGCATATAAAATATAAAATCCAAGTACTGAAGGTGGAAGTACGATAGGCAGTGCCACAACTGCTTCAATAAAAGGTTTACATCTACACCGTGTTTGAGAGAGCCACCATGCAATTGGCAGGGCAATGAGGAAAAGAATTAGCGTTGTCATTCCCGCTAATTTAAAAGAGAGTATAAAAGGCTGCATATCCAGTCCAAAAAACATTAGCCTAACCCCACAATAGAGAGTTCACTCGACTTAATAAGCGCAAGTAGTTCTTCACCCTCGTGTAACTTCATTCTAAGAGCTGAGTCCTTGGTAATAACGCTTTCAAGTTCACTCTCCTGAAAGGCCAATTTCACCCTTGTTAAAAGTTCTCCATGCTCTAGTGAAATGATTGTACACTCAAGTTGATTGGAGATACTTAACTCTCCATCTAAATTCTTTGCCAAGGCGATATTGGTTGACTTTGCCCCTAAAGTCACCTCTGCTCCTACTTTAAGTGCTTTATTAAGCTCTAGTGAAACCATTTTCAAAGAGACATCCCCTGCTTTGAAACTCACAATGTTAATGGCATCGACGCTTCGTATCTCAGAAATTATTGCTTTTATATAATTCATTATATAGTGTATCCGTATCTTTGAAAAATCACTTGGGCCTTAGGGCTTAAGATAAACTCATAAAAAGCCTTATAGGCTTTAGAGTTCTGACTTTGCTTTAAAAGTACCATTCCTTGTTGTATGGGTCTGTATAGATGCTTATCGATACTTATCCAATGGCTGTTTTCTTTATAAGAGCTCATCTTTTTACTATACAAAGAAGATTGAGCCACAAAACCGATATCTGCAGCACTTAAGACATAAGAAGTTACTTGAGCAACCGACTCCGCATAGATAAACTTTGATTTAAGCTTGCTATCTAAGCCTAAATTTTTCATCGCTTCAAACGCGGCCATCCCATAAGGAGCGGTTTTCGTGTTGGCAAGGGCTATGGTTTTGATATCTGCCTCTTCTAAAACCCTTACTCCCTTTGAAAAGTCTCTGGGCTTAAGTGAAAAAAGCGCCAAAGCTCCTTGGACATACACCCGAGGCTCACTCAAGGCATGCCCCGACTTATAGAGGGCATGAGGGTATTTCATATTGGCCGACATAAACAGACCATAAGGAGCGCCTTGAGCAATCTGAGCACTTAACTTTCCACTGCTTCCAAGGATAATACGCACCTTCGTCTCAGGGTGCTCTTTGATAAATTCTGCCTTGAGCTCATCCATAGCATAAGAGACATTTGCCGCGACTGCAAGGGTTATCGTTTCAGCCAATAAGCTTGTTGACAACAGTAAAAAAAACCATATTTTATACATCTAATCCTCTTTAATTATCGTAGTATACCAAAGTATATAACGAAAGCGCAAATCCTCTATTTATCATCTAAAGATATATGATATGCATATTTGGTTCTAAACACGCTTCCCCAAAACTCAACAAGACACATTACAGCGATAGCTTCGATATTCGCTGCAAGCCTACTCAGACCAAAGCCCATAAAACCTAACATAATTTCTTAAGCTTTTTCTTATTTTTAGAGTAGTATCATTAATTTGTAGCTACAAATAAGTACCAACAAGGAAGCCAATGATACAAATGATTTTTACGGCTTTAGGTCTTGATTCATTGTTTAAAGCACACTCTAGAGAATTGAGTGTTATGCCGCTTTATAATGAAACTCGATCGGGTGAGTACAGAAGAGATTTTTTATAAAAGTCTTTGCTATAAGTGAGTGTTGCGACATGCAACCTAGAAGCTATTGATAGTCTTCTTTTTATTCACTCTTATAGAAAGATTTTTGTAGAACGTGAGATGATGCAAACCTTGATTCCTACAGAAGGAAACCCTACTAGAGCATGACTCATAGTGGATTTTGAAGGGCATTAGCCACCTCTAGAAACAATCTTTTCTCTCGAGCAATCGACTCCCTGAGAATGAGCCTTTATTTCGGGACATTTTGTTCCCGACATCCTCTCTTTAACCTTCTTTTATTAATCCGCCAATTTTAATTTCAACACTTTCACTTGTTCCTGTCGCCATCTTAGCTTTTCAAGATTAACTTATCTTATGAGTAGTACAAGCTAAGTGAAAACATTAAAAACGATATTCAAAACCTATATATGCTAATCGCCCTCGGTTCTCAACATCAAAGGGCCGTGCTGTAGAAGGAGAACCACTTGTTGCCTTAGGCGAAGCGGCAGGCGTAAAATATTGTTCATCAAATATATTTCTAATTTCTAAGTAGGCCATCATATCTTCTACAATAGTATAAGCTATTTTTGTATCTACGATGGTGTAAGCATCCAATGTTTTTACATAAGTCACATAATCGTTTTGTGCGCTACTGTGATAAAATCCACTTAGATTAAAATTAAAATGCTTATACTCATAATTTACTATGGCACTAAGTGTTGTATCTGGAGCGACCTGTAAACTTTGGTCTGAATGCGTAATATGTGTTAAGCCTAGACGCGTCTGCAAATCATCTTCTAAAAAATGACTCCATAACTCGACTTCTACCCCTGTGTAACGCTGTTTTCCAAGATTCTCACTTGAAAGTAGACCACTTCCATTACGCACTTGTTCAATCGCATCATTAATTTCATTATAAAAGTAGTTCACATTAAAAAGTGAATTTGCAAACCCTTGTACAAGTGAAACCTCATAAGTCGAAATCTCCTCAGGTTTTAAATTTGGGTTTCCTTGAACCTCCCCTGTTATAGGAGAATAATAGAGTTCATTATAAGTTGGTGCTCTAAAAGCAGAACCATACAGTAACTTAACACTTGTATCTTCTAAGGCTTGATAAACCAGAGCAGCACGTGGATTAAAGGTATTCCCAAAGTCTGAGTAGCTATCATAGCGTGCACCTAGTGTCACTTTTACATCAGAAAATGCGCCTTGATACTGAGCATACACACCGTATACATCCCGACTATTTAGCTCCGCTAAAGGCTCTGTTGGTGTTACATTTTGTGCAAGCACCACATCTGCTTGGCTGAGCTCAGGATGTCTGTACTGTAGACCAAAGTTAATTTTTTGAGCACTGCTTAAAGTGTACTCATTTAACCACTCCAAGCCACTCTCTTTCTCTTTTATTAATGCCGTTGAAATAAAAGGAGCTCCCGCTAAGGTCCCATCTTGCTGTGTTTGTGCATAAGAGAGAAAGAGTTGGCTATCAAAAGACTCAAATGCATCAAAAGCGTAACCTACACGAACAAAGTCATGTTCCATTTCTGATCTACTCTGATCTGAATTAAGTGCTAAAAGATACCACTCTCGCGTATTTCGTTCTTGATGTCGCAAACTTAAGGAGAGTGCTTTATATTCTGCATTCAGGTAAAACTCAATGCCTCTATTTTTATCTTTAGGTTCTCTATTAGATTGCGTATAAAGGTCTTCTTGAGAGCCATAAGACTCCCCCTTGTCATAAATACCTTTTACAAAGGCATTAAGACGGTACTCTTTCTCCTGCATACTCAAATTCGCATAAGCATCAATATAATTTTGCTTAAAACGTGTCCCTACATTGTTAAGATCTTTTTTAGAAAATATATTAATCACCCCTAGAAAAGCATTTGAACCATACAGGGCTGAGCCAGGTCCACGGATAAACTCAACCTTTTGTATATTTTCTAAGGCGATAAGTCTATTATAGTTTAAAGCCGTTCCATCCCAATCGCCATTAAGACGTTGTCCATCCAGTAACACCAAAATATCTTTTTGTCCTGAATTGGTATAGCGCCCACGCACATAAGCTGTTTTTTGATTCGTATAAACATCTCCCCTATTGGCTTGAAAGCCAGGAACATAGTTCATTAAGTCTTCTAAGGAGTTAACACCCATACTTCGAATCTGTTCGTAAGTAAAAACTGTAACAGAAGAGGGAACAGTAAACATATCTTCAGAGGTATGCGTAGCACTTGTTATTTCTACTTCTAACAACTCTTCTATGCTCATCTGCATAAGTCTATCCAACTCAGCATCTGCATGAAGATGTAAAACAGTTAAAAGACCTAGAACAAGCTTTTTCATCTTCCCCTCTTTTTCTTTGTTACACTTTTACTGCTATTAAATTTTATTCTATATTCAAATATTATAACAAAATATTTCTATTTCTTATAGGTTCGAATCTTCTCTAGCCACTCTCCCATCTTTGCCTCATAACCAATGGGCTTAAACTCAACGAACTTCAAATCCTTGCTCAGATAATCTTGCTTCACCCAGCCCCCAAAGTCATGTGGGTAAAGATAGCCCTCATTTTGTTGCTGGATTGTCTTGGGTATCTCTAAAATATGCCCGTCTCGTATGGCTGCTTGGGCTTGGTTGATAGCATTGTAGGCCGCATTAGACTTGGGTGAAGCGCAGAGATAGATAACGGCTTGCGAGAGAATGATGCGCGCTTCTGGATAGCCTATCTGTGCTACAGATGTCATCGCAGAGGTACACAGTGTCAGGGCTTGAGGATTAGCATTGCCTATGTCTTCAGAAGCGAGTATCACTAAACGTCTGGCTATAAAAGCAGGATTTTCACCACCTTCAATAAGTCGAGCAAGATAATAGACTCCTGCATCTGGATCTGAGCCGCGTATCGACTTTATCATTGCGGAGATAAGGTCATAATGCACCGAGGCCTCACCTGCCCCGTCATTTAAGGAGTACGGGCGCAGTGACTTTAGATCTTCTAAGGTAATTTCTTTCTTATCAACTGAAACAAACTCTAAAAGTTTGAGCATAGAGCGGGCATCTCCATTACTTGAGATAAGAAGATATTCCATCGCCTCTTCCTCTAAATGAAGCCCTTCTCTCTCACAGGCTCTTAAGGCCAACTGCTCTAAGTCTTCATGAGTATGTGCTTTCAGTTCAAAAAGCATGGAGCGTGAACGCATGGCTGCTGTTAAAGAGAAATATGGATTTTCCGTAGAAGCACCAATGATGATGGCTGAACTATTTTCCATCACAGGCAGTAAAACCTCTTGCTGATTTTTAGCAAGTCGATGCACCTCATCAATAAAGATAAGAGGTTTTTGCAGGGCATTTTCATATTGTGAAAAGATTTTTCGCAGTTGTTCTATCTTAAGGGAGGTTGCATTTAACTCATAAAAAGGGGTATCTAAAACATTGGCAATGATACGGGCTAAGGTTGTCTTTCCACATCCTGGAGGACCGTAAAAAAAAGCGTGTGGCATTTGGGTATTATCAATCAGCCTTCTTAAAGAAGCGCCTTCCGCCACTAAATGCGCTTGTCCTACAAAGTCTTTAAATACCTTAGGACGAAGAAGATAGGTAAAATCGGCCACTGATGAAACGCCAGACTAACCGTTAATAACTTTGATGATGATATCTCTAGCTTCTCTTGGGCCATCAAACTCACAGAAGAAGATTCCTTGCCACTCACCAAAGGTTGGATGACCATCAACAACAGGGATAGAAACAGAAGCACCTGTGAGTGCCGACTTCAGGTGTCCTTGAGCATTGCCACCCTTATGAGAGAAATCTCTGTCTGAAACATAATCTTTTAAGAGTTTGAGGTAATCTCTACGAAGGTTTTGATCGACATTTTCAAACAATGCGACTGAAGCGGTTGTGTGTGGAGTAAAAACCACTACAATACCATCTTTAACCCCTGAGGTAATTACCGCTTCTTTTACCTCACCTGTAATATTAATCATCTGCGTTGTATGTGCTGTTTTGAGTTGAAACTTAGTCATTATCTTCCTTAAAATTTGAGTTATATTCTGTGTTAATCATCTTCAGTATCATGATAATAGTCATCCCAAGACTTATCCTCTTTAAGAGCACCTTGTATCTTATTTTTTGCTTTTTCAATGCGCTTACGTTTGTCTTTATCCTCTTCATAAGCCTTGAGTCTTTGAGCATCTTTTGCTTGTTCTGCCTTCTCTTTCTCTTCTTTCTCTAGTTGTCTAAGTCTGAAGTTCTCTCTTTGGGCATCTGTTTTAGTTACTTGATCCACATAATCTCTGACTGATCCATACTCACTACGTGAAAGGTAACGTGACTTTCCATCAGGAAGGTTATTTAACTCAACTCCACCATAAGAGATACGTTTAAGATCGGCTACTTCAGCGCCAAAGTGGGCAAAGAAACGTCTTAACTCACGATTTTTACCCTCAGTAATGCCTACTTTTAAGATGGAGTAATTATCGCTGTTTTTTTCAATTCTGTAAGCTGAAAAAGGTGAAAAAGTCATCTCTGTAATTCCTGAGAGTTCATGCCCTCCAGCACTTGCGTCTGAAACCGTGATACCCTTACGCATGGCATCTTCCATAGGCTGTGTGACTTTGCCCTTGATCTTAATCTTGTAGATCCGCTCTAGATCTGAGTTCATAAGTACCGTCGCCACCACCGAAGAGTCTGTTAATAAAAGCAGTCCTTCCGAAGCATAATCAAGACGACCGACAGGAATAAAGTGTCTGAACTTATGCCCTAAGGTGTCATATACTGTCGTTCTTCCGCGAGGGTCATCCTTGGTTACCAATTCACCTTTTCGCTTGTTATACGCGATAACCGTAATGATATCTTTAGGTGAAACCTTTTTACCATGTACATGAACCTCACCATGACGTTCATCTACATCTGTTGCAGGATTAGTCTCAACCTTTCCTTTAATCTTTACCGCGCCCTTTAAAATGGCAGCATCTGCTTCACGTCTCGAGTAAGTCGAATGGTGAGCTATAAATTTATTTAATCGCATTATTTAATGCCTTCTTCAATCAGCTTATGGATATGTAACACACCCTTAACACTGTTATTTTCATTTGTTACAACCATCAGTTGTATCTTTTTATTTTCGATCAGCACAAGGGCATCTGAGGCCAACATGTTCTCATCTTTAATCGTCATTGGATTCATCGTTGCATACTTCGCAATCTTATCTTCTAAGGAAAAATCTTCTCTTAAAAGTGCTCTACGGATATCCCCATCTGAGATAAGTCCTAGCAGTTTTTTATCATCATCCACTAATAAAGCCGTACCTAAACGACCTTCACTAATGGCTAGAATCGCATCTTTTACAAGTGTCTCTTCCCCTACAAAAGGAAGGGAATCCCCACGCATTAGATCAGACACTTTGACAAAAAGCTGTCTTCCTAAGGCTCCTCCTGGGTGAAAAGAGGCAAAGTCCTCTTTTTGAAAATCTCTAGCATGCATCATACAAATAGCAAGTGCATCCCCTAAGGCTAAGGTCAAGGTTGTTGAAGATGTTGGTGCTATCCCTAAAGGACAAGCTTCTTTAGCTATCTCAATGCCTAAGACAATATCTGCAAACTTACCTAAAGAAGATGTTTTACTTCGTGTCATTCCAATAAGAGGAATATTAAAACGTTTGATATGCGGAAGAATAGCCGAGAGTTCACCGCTTTCGCCACTGTAAGAGATAGCTAAAACGACATCGTCTTCACTTATCATCCCCAAATCCCCATGCAAGGCTTCAGTAGGATGTAAAAAGAAAGACGGCGTACCTGTTGACGCAAAAGTTGCCGCCATCTTTGCCCCAATTAGCCCAGACTTACCTACACCTGTTATGATTAACTTGCCCTTACATGCTAAAAGACACGCTACCGCTTCATTCATCTCATCTGAAATACGTGCTTCTGCATTAAGAAGTGCGTCTGCTTCAATGCGAAGTGTCTCTTTGGCAATGGTAATATAATCATGACGTCTGTTTTTCATAATATGATTTTATCACAAAGGGACTGATTTAGGGCTTTTTTATGACGGCTTGTTTCAGCATTCCCATTATCTAACTTCTAAACTCCTTTTTTATCTTCTTCTTTTGCAAAAAATTCTAAGTATTCACTTTGCTCCGAGCTCTAACTTTATTAAAGAAACTGAACCTGTCACTTCGCTCCAAGCTCCAGTTTTCTGAAGAAATTATCACTTGGTGCCAAGCTCTAATTTTGTGGGGATGTACTCATCTTCTTGAATTTGTGTATTAACCTCAACAGCATTTTCAAGATGAAGTCTATCGGCTACTACACCTTTTAAGACAAGGTAAGAGATAATACTCTCTGCCCTTCTTTTTGCCAACTTAACTAAGTCCTCTTTTGAAACCTTTTGAACCTCTATAAGTCCTTTTTTTACCGCTTCTCTTAGAAGGACTTCTTTCTCTTCACTGCTAATCTCTTTTTCATCAATACTCTCATCTAAGGCATCAAACTTCTCTTTGCTGTAGTGACTCACATACATCTCTTGAAGTAATTCATCAAGTTTTTCTCTGTCCATCTTAGAAATATCCGTTGTTTTATCTTCAATCTTTTGCAGGGCTTCTTCATAAATAAGAGCAGTTTTCATAGCAAGTTCATCACGTTTAACATCATAGGTTCCCGCAATCTTCAAAGTCAACATCTTCTTCTCACTCAAGACACTAGAAAGCGTGTCAAGTGTCTCTTTTTGTGGAGGAAGCAAGGCATATTTACCTGCTTCAAACTGTATGTTTTCAAGGGCCTCTTCACTAATGCCTAAAGAGTTTGCTAAAAATCTAAACGGTGCCGTTGCCACACCTGTAATCAAGTTTTTAAACGCCGTCCACACTACGCTTCCTATGGCAAACTCCGGTTCATCCACATTCCCACTCACGGGTACATCTAAGTCGATAACCCCATCACCGTCTTTTAACAAGGCAATGGCGAGTCCTACCGGTGCAGAGATAGCATCTTCACTCTCTACTTCATCACCCAAGTTCATCTTTTTAAGGATGATGCGGTTAGCCCCTTGCATCTGTGAATCATTTATCTTATATGAGAGTTGCACATTCATCTTCCCCTCTTTAAGCTTATACCCGATAAATTTACCCGTATAAGGCGAAAGATTGGTCATATCAATGTTTTCAAAACGCACACCCATGTCAGTAAAAACCTTTGGATTAGCCGAAAGCAGTGCACCCTCTACCTTCATCAAACCATATTCATCTACCGTTCCATCTAAGTCCACTCTACTTTTAATATCACTCAAGGTACCTAAACCTATTACTTTACCCTTTAAGTCATGTATATTCGTCTTAAAAGGAAGGGGTAAAGAGAGGTCAGAAAATTCTCCTGTTCCTCCTTTAAAGTTTACCTTAGAGATAAAAACAGGAAAAGGCTTTGAATCTGTCTGGTCCTCTTTTTTATCCCCATCTTCAAGCATTAGGCCTTCTAAGTTTGTACTTTTATTAGCATCTATTTTTACTCTTGCATAAGCGTTATAGATGTCTATCTTTGCTATTTTTATCTGGTCTGGATTGAGAGAGAGCCCTATATCTTTTACCACTAGTTTTGAAAAGGCGAAAAAAGGCTTTCCTTCTTTGCGTTCGGACATATTGACATCACTCATCTGCACATTTGCCACTAAGTCTGTGTGTTTCTCATCATGCTTAAGCTTAAAGTCTAAGTTCATCTTTGCGCTATTGATATCAATGTTTGCTCTTTTACTCACGTAGGCCTGCCATTTAACAAGGTCTAAGTTCTTCATATTAAAACGACTCTTAATCCTTAAAGGACTTTGCCTATGCTCTGAGTTGATTGTTACGGTAGCGGACTTATTCACATTCATTTTTAACTTAGAATTTGACCATGAACCTTTTTTGGAGGAAAGGTTGTTAACCCTCAGGTCTATGTTGTCAAGCTTTGTCAGAGCATTAATTGCATCAAAATTATTGCTAAAGTTAACACTCGAATTATTTAGATCAAACGTTTTTACTTCCCACTTTACTGCTGAGCTCTCTTTTGGCTCTTCTTGTGTTTTCTGATAAGGAAGGTAGTCTAAATAAGAGAGCCTTGCCTGAGCATCCTTGGAGATGTTTATTTTCATTCCATCTAGGCCTAATTCAGAGATATTAAAGTCTTGAGCTTTAAGCTCTGCTTTTGCAGCTACATGCATACTTTCTAAATACAAAATTGGCTTATCTTGCGTTTGCAGTGAAGCGCTTGTCATCTTAGAAATATCCAGCGCTATAAATGGTATAGAGGTAGCTTGTGCATTTATCTTCACATCTTTTAAGGCTAGACTTAGAACTTCAAAACTTGAACGATAGGCCTTAGGAGCGTAATGTTCTTCAAAAGAAGAGTTCTTCATTCCTAAGTCAAATTGGGAAACTTCTATCTCCCAAGGGTTCTTCTCACTGACATTACTCTCCTTGGTTTTCTCATCTGAACTAGGTAAATAATCTAACCAGTTAATCACCCCATTTTTATCTCGCTTTGCTTTAATTGAAAAGTCTTTGATAGCGAACTGATCCACCTTCACTTTTTTCTGTGCTATATCTGCTTCTCCTGATAATCTCAATGAAGGTAGGTTAAAGATGTTTTCTCGGCTCTGCTTATCTTGCAGACGCAACTTATCAATCTTAACTTGATATTGATTAATATATATCTTTGCTTTCTCTTGTGCAAAGTCCGCACTATACGAGAGCGAAGCGTCTAAAGAACCATCTGCAACAATAAAACCAAGCACATCCTGAAAGTACTTCCATTGGGTGTAAAGACGACCTGAATGAAGCTCTAAGTTTCCTTCTAAAGCAAGTGGTTCAATACGGTTTATCTTTCCTTTATAATCCACATAGGTTCCATCATCAATCTCTATATGTAAAGAGAGCTGATTTTTATGCTCTTGCATAGTAGAGAAGTCTCGAAGGGTAAAGTTAATCGGTCTTAAGGTTTCAGAAAAGACCTTTGAACCAGTCTCATCTATAAAATTAAGCTTACCCTGCCTAATGGCAAATTTTTCAAGCACTATCTTTGGTAAACTTGCCTCTTGAGAAGAGGTTTGAGTAGTGTTTGATTCAGATTCAAGTAGGTCAATAAAATTGAGTTTTCCATTTTTATCTTTATGAAGGGTTAAAAACGGGGTCTTTAACAAGACCTTAGAGACTTTAATCTCGCCTAATACAAGGTACAAAGGGTCAATGTTTACCACCAGTTCTTTCATTCCTGCTAAGGTGCGTCCCTCTCCTTTGTTGTGTACAATTAGGTTCTTTAAACGTACTTCAAAACTAAAAGGATTAAACGAAACTGTTTCTATACTCACCTTACGCTTGAGAATAGTTTCAGCATTTTTTGTGATCTCATCTTGAAGAATATTAGGCACAACAAAAAATCCAACAAGAGCATAGATAAACACTATCACCACTATAATTTGACTAAAGCGCTTCATTTTTTCCCCTTTAAATAATCTTTACTCTTATTTTAGCGTGTTTTGAAAGTAAGCACATCTCAATATAGTTCTTTTTTGTTATAATTTAATAATAAAAGGGAAAACATGAAAAAGTTTTTTATTATTCCAGGCCTTGTACTGCTTGCAGTGATTGGTCTTCGACTCAGTCCAAACCTCATCTCAAGTAGTAGTCACACAGATGATGAAACAGGTGCACAATACGCACAACATCTCATACATAATTATGCGTGTTCAACACCAACTTCTTGTAAGATAACCACCAATGTGCCAACTGTCTTAATTGACGGTATTTATGTGGATGTAGGCGAAAACTTTGTAAAAGAGTGTGAAGAAAATCTGCATAATCCTCAAGGACGCAACAGATATTGTTCACAGATTGTCATGCCTGGGAATGTAAGGTTTATGCAAGCCGATGCAAGATTAATTAAGCATATGCTGGAGTATGATGGTGCTGTTAGACCTGAAGATGGTCTACAAGAGCGAACCGATGCTGCTCTTGCTAAGATTTGGCGTGGGTAAGTTCGCACTCTAAACAGCAATTTAAGCTGTCATATTAATTAGTATTTTTTTGCTTCTTGAGTCGCTGTTTCTCATAATTAGTCGCACTGACAACATCGCCGATAATCGCGCGGTGGTAAGCATAAGGCGACTTAATATGCTCAATAATATATCGCCCTCCCGTCGCCGTAACTACTTCTAAACGTCCCACATCAATAAGATTCTGAAAATGCTTGTTAATAGGCTTAATATAAATCGTACGAATGGATTCAAGTTCAATGGGAAAGATCTCTCTTTTACTGTGTCCTTTATGAATGATAATACGCTCTTGGGTTAACACACAATGAAAAGAGGCCTTCTCTTTAATCTCATGCAAATGCACATAAAAGGTACGAAGGATTAAAACAACACCAATCACCCCTATCTCATACTCATAGCCAATAAAAAGAAGTAGCAAGCCTAAACCATACAGCAACATCAAATCAAGATAAAAGGTTTTGGAGATATCAGCTGAAACGAGAATCGTTTCATTAGGATGTAAGATTTTTTCTATGTCTTTCATAGAAGATCCTTAAAGGAATTAATTTAGCGCCTAGGCGCTAAATTACATTACGAACACAGAAGGAACGATTAATGGGTATTTTTTCATCTTTCTATAGATATGTTTACGAACCACTTGACGTAGGTCATTTTCTAGGGCTCTTTGGTTTTCAATAAGGCCCGGTTTGAGGTTGAGTAAGAAGTGTTCTAGTACATCTTCCATCTCTTTAGCGAAGGCTTTATCGTTTTTATCTGCTACTAAACCAAATGAAGTTACACGTGGTTTAGAGATGAGTGATGAGTCTGTTTCATTGACTTGTGCAACAATCATAACGATACCCTCACCTGCGAGTTTTTGTCTATCGATAACGATATCATCCGCGATATGGTGGTTGTTTTGGTTATCAATGTACGTTTTACCTGAACGTACTTTTTTCACTTTTCTCATGTACTTAGGGTTTACTTCAATGGTTTCACCATCACCCATGATTAAGATATTACGTTCTGGAACACCACACTGCATACCCGTTTCTCTGTGCTTCATTGTGTGATTAAACTCACCGTGAATTGGTAAGAAGAACTTAGGGTTCGTAAGACGAAGCATAAGTTTTTGCTCTTCTTGAGCGGCGTGACCTGAAACGTGAATGTCTCTTGCCTGCTCAACTCTTGCACCTGCACGTTGAAGGTGATTTAGCATACCCGAGATTGAACCTTCATTTCCTGGAATTGCACGAGATGAAAGAACGATGGTATCGCTTGGTTTGATCTTAATATGTCTATGTTCACCCGTTGCCATTCTAAATAGCGCAGAAGATGGCTCGCCTTGAGATCCTGTGGTAATAATCATTACCTTTTTATCTTCTGTACGTGAAACATCGTCTGCATCAATAAAGATACGCTTATCAAAACGAATATAGTCATACGCAAGTGCCACTTCAAGGTTTCGCTCCATAGAGCGTCCAATAACACAGATCTTTCTATCATACTTAAGCGCATAAGCAATCGCTTGTTGAAGACGGTGAATGTTCGAGCTAAATGTCGAAAGGATTACACGCCCTTCAGACTTGGCAAAGAGCCTATCTAGACCTGGCGCTACTGAAAGTTCTGAAGGTGTCATTCCTGTGTTATATGAGTTTGTTGAATCAGACAGAAGACATAAAACACCCTTCTCACCATAATGAGCAAGTCGGTGTAAATCTGCTGGATAACCATCTACAGGCGTGTGATCAATCTTAAAGTCACCCGTATGAATCACGGTACCCGCTTCTGTTGTGATCGCTAAAGATGAAGAATCAATGATAGAGTGAGTCATATGCATCCACTCAATTTCAAAGTCTTTACCGATTTGATAGGTTTTACGCTTCTCAATTGGACGGAAGAATGATTTGTGTTGCTTGATATGGTGCTCATCAAACTTATTGGCAATCATTGCTAATGGAAAGGCTGTTCCATAGATAGGGTATTGAAACTCTTTGTAAAAATACGGAACTGCCCCAATATGATCTTCGTGAGCGTGGGTAATGATAACGGCAACAATCTTATCTTTGATCTCTCTAATATAGGAGAAATCAGGTACAAGAATATCAACACCATGCATCTCTTCATCTGGAAAAGACATTCCGATATCTACTAAAATCGCTTCATTTTCTGTCTCAATAACAGTGATGTTTCCACCAATCTCATTTAGACCACCCAGTGGGGTAATGCGTACCTTAGCCTTTGTGTTTAAATCAAGCTTATGATGTGGGTTAAGACGCTCTTTATGCACCTCTTGATTTCTAACGACACACTCTTTAAGAAGTTTATCTGCTGGAACATTTCCTGGGTTAAAACCTCTTCTGTAACGGTTTTTATTTCCCCCACCCTGACGGTTTCCACCTTGGCGGTTTTGCCCTTGGCGATTACCGCCTTGACGATTTTGCCCTTGGCGATTACCACCTTGACGGTTATTGCCTTCGGCCTTATTTCCATCTACCTCTTTAGGTTTTACATTTCCATTGGCTTCATTTTCAGCTGGTTTTCTGTTTCCATTTTGAGGACGACGATTTCTATTATTGTTACGTCTGTTGTTATTGTTGTTTTGAGGACGACTCTCTGTCGTGCTTGCCGTTGTGTTATTTTCTTCCATTGCCAAACTCCTTAGTTTCGGAGTATCTAAGCTATATTTTAGTTAGACACTTATAGAGTTGGTGATAATTAGCCGTTGTTGTTTGATGCGGACGAATTGTGGGAGACAAACTCATTGCCTCCAAAGCATTACTAACTTCTTGCTTGTCATATACAGATGAAAGATTTTTGAGCAAAGTTTTACGCGGCTGAGTAAAGGCCACACGCAACATATCTTCTAATCCTGTATCGTCTATGGTACGACTTGAGTGCTTAACAATCTTTAGAACCGCCGAATGTATTTTCGGAGGAGGATTGAAAGCCTCAGGTGGTACTTCAATGACAATGCTAGCATGTCCAACTGTCTGGGTTATGACAGAAAGAGAGCTAAAGTCTTTATCGCCAGGCTGAGCAGAAAACTTTTCTGCGACCTCGCGCTGAACCATAACGAGTAAAGATTGACAATGAGGATCGGCTAATGCTTTTAAAATGATATTCGTCGCGATATAATAAGGCAAATTTGCCACTAAATCGTAATTACTCTCTAATAAATTAACCTTCCAGTGCTCTAAAACATCGCCACAGCGAAGTTCAAGCTTACCGGTATTCATCTCTTCTTTAAACTCTTCGTTAAGGAGCTTACACAAATCGGTGTCCACTTCAAAAGCAATAACGCTTTTGACGTTTACTAAATGTTTAGTCAAATCACCTAAGCCAGGCCCAATTTCTCCGATAAGGTTATCGTTATGGGGCATCGCTTCGACAATTCTTCTGACAACACTTTCATCAATAAGAAAGTTCTGTCCAAACTTCTTTTTAGCTATAACATCGTTTTTCATAGGAACGTAGGATAGCTAAAAACTGCTTAGATAAGCATTTATTTGGGTTTAGTTTATCAATTTTGCCTTAAAGGAAGCTCAGAAAATTATATTTTCTAATACCAAAAAACTATTTTGATACATTTTCGTCCTCTTTGAGCGGAAAATCTACACAATCTTTTCGTTTAGGTATGTAAAATAGGTCAGCTCTGTAATCATCATGTTCTTCATTATAATAGATCTGATAAAGATGCTGGGCATCATAAGTATCATTGACCTGATCGGTAACAATAATATTATCTTTATTAACCACCTCAAAAGAGAGGGTTCGATTAAGGTCATACACCACTACCTTGTCACTGTTGGGCATATACACTTGATCTTTTCTAAAAAAATCTTTAGGATATGAGGCACAATAATACCTAAGATAAGGAGAGTAAGAACTCACTATGGTACGCAAATTAAACTTCTCATAAAACTCATAAGGCCAAATATTACTGTCGGGTTCAACTCCTGGTTTTTTACTCGAACATGCCACTATCAAAAGCACTATAAAAGCCAAGCCTATATGTTTCATTATCTTACCTCTATCTAAGCCTCAATAAAAAGTAGATACTTCTTATCTTTAAAAGACTCTCCAAAACCTAAGAGTGACTCATCCAATCGTCTCTGCTCTTTTGAGTACGAAACACAGACCTCATGCATCATCTCATCATTTTTAAGCCCTTGTAAATAATCCAAAAAATCACCTACATTAAGGCCTTCATCCTTGCCTAAAAAGAGATAGAGTTTTTTTGCCTCACTGTCGAGCTTATAAGAGCATATCTCACTTTGCCAAAGAGGTGTAAACTCAGCATTTTCACCCTCTTGAAGTCCCATTGCCCTTAAGGCAAAACTTCTGTCATTGTTAATGGCACTTCGGATATCTTCGATTATGTCTATAATTACTTTCATAAAGAAATTATACCTTTTCTTGTACTATACTCCCAAAAAAACTTGGACACTTATTATGGATATCAAAAAGTATCTTCAACGTCTTAATCTAGACATTCCTTTACATAATGATTTCAATACCCTTCACACCCTGCATCAAGCCCATGCTTTTAGCATTCCCTTTGAGAACTTTAATGTTCAACTTAAACGTCCTATTCCCTTAGATAAACAGAGCCTTTTTAAGAAGTTAATATTAGATAATAGAGGAGGTTACTGTTATGAGCTAAACACCCTTTTTTATTTCCTGCTTAAAGAGATAGGGTTTGAGGTGACACCACTCATTGGTCGTCCTCGGTATGGTTATCATAACGCCTTTCGTCCCAAAACACATATGGTCTTGAAGGTAGAGATAGGAGATAAGGCCTACCTTTGCGACTTAGGCTTTGGCGGAAAGGGACTTATTTCTCCTATGGAACTTAGCTATAAAAAAGAGAGTCAGCAGTTTGGTGACACCTTTAAACTCGTACCTCATGAAGAAGGCTATGAGCTCCAAGCTCTCGTTAATACAAGCTGGATATCTTTATACTCTTTTGACCTTGTACCTCAACGTCTTATCGATTACGAACTGGCCAACTTCTTTAATATGCACTCGCCTGACTCACGTTTTACCCAGCAGGTCATTTGTGCTATGCCCACGAAAACTGGGCGTGTTCTTTTACTAGATAATACCTTCAGATACCAAGAAGGGGGAAAACAAAAGCACCTTAACATAGACTCTGCTCAAGCTTATGCCGATATTTTAAAAAAGTATTTTGGTATCAGCCAAGATCTATCAGAACAACTCTTTAAGATTAAGAGTGCTTAGCCTAAAGTGCCTTTTATGCTCACCTTAAAAGTTTTTAAGAGATAAGTCTCTATAATATGACTACTAAAAATTTTAGGCACATTATGAAAAAATTTATTTCCCTTTTACTCCTTTTAAGCTCTATTTTGAACGCTGATTATCCTAAACTTTTTGCTCCATTAGGCACCCCTCTTTACGTTGCAGATGAAGTCTTTGAAAAGTTTGCTAGTTTTGAAAAGGTCAAAGAAAAGGCCGAACCTTATCATGAACATGTGTATGAACTCTTGGAATTGGCCAACAAAATTGAAAATGCAAAACAGCCCAATAAAAAAGACAAGATGGCTTATATTAATGGCTTAAGAAGCTTACAAAAAGAACATGATGCGGTAATGCGTGAGATTAATGCCTATTTACTTCAAAGCATTGATACTAACGATTATGAAGAGTTTACACGCATCATCAATATAGGACAAGAACCTATCCTTCAAAACCAGGTGATCTTAAAACGTTCTATGGCCTATTATGTGACCTACCGAACACGCGGGAAAATTCCTGTTTTAGATTATTATTATGAGACACTTGAATCTGATCCTGTTTTGTATAAATATGTTAAAGGCCATATGCCACGTGTCTACCCTCTAACCAGCTATAAAACAGGTGGAGAAAGTCATGACCTTGTACTTTCACATAATGAAAAATTTGCCTTCGTGGCTGATGGTAATCACTGTTTTAAAAGCATTAGTATCAAAAACTTTGCAGAAGCTTCTGAGGTCGCTGCTTATGACTTTTCGGGTACAGGATGTGAGCTTGTGGATATTAAAGCCTCAACACAAGGAAACTATCTTTATCTTAGTGATATTAAAAATGGGTTCACCATCTTAGACCTATCTCAGCCCAAACTGCCTATTCAAAAAGATGAATATTCCAAGATACATGCAAGCAATTCTGTAACAAGCAGTGATAACATCACCTCCTTTATTCTTAAAGAAGATAAGGGTCTTATCGTTCTTGATATCTACAATAAAGATGAATTTAGACTCCTTGCTAACTACAACAAAGGACCTCATATTAATGACCTTGTGCTTGATGAGAATCGTTCTGTCTTGTACCTTGCCCATGATGAAGGCGTCAGCATCTTAGATATCTCTACTCTTGGAAACCCGAGAAAGATTTATGACTATGCCATTGAAAGCGGAGCGAAGAGTATCGTCTTATCCCCTTACAAAGAGAAAGCCTATGTCGCTTCTGGAGAAGATGGGGTGCATGTTCTTGACCTCTCAAAAAAAGAGAAGGTTTCCCTTATCTCTACCTGTCTTACACCTCGGGCTACACATAACCTAACGCTTAGTCAAGATGGGAAAAAACTCTTTGTCTCTGCCTTAGAAGATGGGGTTTACCTTATCGATACTACAGATGAAAATGATATGAAGCATGTGGCTAGCTATAAGCTTAAAAAGAAGAATGCTTCCGCACTGAGTTGCCTACTCAATAAGAATGAAGACACCCTTTTTATTAGCTTTTCTAAAGCAGGTATTGCGAAAATCAAACTCTAACTCTCTGGCTTATACGCAGCATAAGCCAAAATCTATTATAATTTCATAGATATAAAACCCTAACACTAGGAAAACTATGGACTATTTTGCAAAACGTATCATTCCCTGTCTTGATGTAAAAGATGGACGTGTGGTTAAGGGTGTAAACTTTGTGGGCCTCAAAGATGCAGGAGATCCTGTTGAAGTTGCCAAACGTTACAATGATGAGGGTGCTGACGAACTGACCTTCTTAGATATCACTGCCTCATCCGACAACCGAGAGACCATCGTTGATATCGTCGAAAAAGTAGCCAAAGAGGTCTTTATCCCCTTAACCGTGGGTGGAGGTATCCGAAAGCTTGAGGATATCTATAAACTCCTTAATGTAGGTTGCGATAAGGTGAGTCTAAACTCTGCTGCCATTAAACGTCCTGAATTTATCAATGAGGGTGCTAAACGCTTTGGTGCACAATGTATCGTGGTTGCCATTGATGTAAAAAAAACAGGCAATCAATATAACGTTTATCTCAATGGTGGACGTGTTGATACCGGGATTAATGCAGTTGAATGGGCCAAAGAAGCCGTTGATAGAGGCGCAGGTGAAATCCTACTTACCTCTATGGATACTGATGGTACCAAGTCAGGCTTTGAGATTCCTATCACTAAGCAGATCTCTGAACTGGTCAATGTTCCTATTATCGCCTCCGGTGGAGCTGGAACAATGGAACACTTTAAAGAGGTCTTTAACGAAGGTGCCGATGCTGGTCTAGCGGCCTCAATCTTTCACTATAAAGAGATTGACATTATGGATTTAAAACACTATCTTCATGATGAAAAAATCCCCGTTCGTTTATAGGGCTTGCCCTATAAAGGTAAATAGAAAATCGTAAATGGTGAATGGAAAGAGCAAAAAGCTTTTTGTTCTCTCTTCCTTGCTGTCAAACTGTAAAAAATATAACTTAAGGATTTAATATGCTCTTTTCTCTTTTCTCTTCCCATTCACCAATCATCGGAGCAAACAAATGATTATCTGCGCAGGAAACAACGAAAACTTTAGCTTTGCTACCGCCATGGGTGTTGGTCTGGTTGAAACAGCGATGAATCTTACGCGCTTGTGCATGTTTGATAAACCTGAGTTCTTACTTTTTGTAGGTACTGCAGGCTCGTATGGACATGCTAATATCTTTGATATTATTGAATCAAAGACTGCTTCTAACATTGAACTCTCTTTTTTAGAGAACAAGTCCTACACCCCTCTTGATAATGTTGTCTCGACTAACACCGAAGGGACAAAAGACATTGTGGTCAACTCATGTAACTATATCTCAACCGATGCAGAAGTGGCTAAAAACTACCTCAAGTTTGGTGTTGGTATTGAAAATATGGAGTTCTTTTCGGTACTTCGTATTGCGCAGGAATTTGATATTCCTGCGGGTGGTGTTTTTTGTGTAACCAACTTCACTAACAAAGATGCGCATGAAGACTTCTTAAAAAATCATGCCAAGGCCAAAGAGCTTCTCTCTAAACATGTACATGAACGTGTTAAAGAGCTTACCTCAGCGAATCGTGCAAAGGCAGTATCAAAATAATGGATACCCCTAAACAGACAATTCTAGACTTTACCAAAGAGGAGTTATCCAAGCTCGTTAAACCTGCTTTTAGAGCAAAACAGGTTTATGGATGGATATATCACTCTTATGTCAAAAGTTTTGATGAGATGCAAAATATTCCTAAAACTTTACGTCAAGAGTTAGATGAAAAGTACAGCCTCATGCCGCTTAGCATCGTTAAAAAAGAGGAGTCTGAAGATGGAACGATTAAGTACCTCTTTGCCCTCCCTGATGGAAAAACAATCGAGGCTGTTTTACTCTTAATGAAACCCCAAGAGATTGACCATGATGGAGAGGTCCTTTCAGAAGCCAAATACACGGTCTGTGTCTCTACTCAAGTAGGGTGCAAGGTAGGATGTACTTTCTGTCTAACCGCAAAGGGTGGTTTTACCCGTGACTTAACACCGGGTGAGATTGTGGCGCAAGTCCTTGCCATTAAAATAGACAATGCTATCCCAGCAGCCAAACGTATGAACATTGTCTATATGGGTATGGGTGAACCACTTGATAACCTAGAGAATCTTGCCACTGCCATTAAAATCTTTAAAGAAGAAGATGGGCTGGCCATCGGAGGAAAACGTCAAACAGTTTCAACCTCAGGGCTGAGTACGAAGATAGATAAGCTAGGAGAGATGGATTTAGGTGTGCATATCGCTATCTCCCTTCACGCCGTGGATGATGAGTTACGAACAGAGCTTATTCCTATGAATAAGGCACACAACATTAACTCTATCATTGAAGCGGTTAAACGCTTTCCTATTGACACACGCAAACGTGTGATGTTTGAGTACCTTGTGATTAAGGGAAAAAATGATGACAAAAACTCAGCTAAGAAGCTCATTAAGCTACTCTCAGGCATTAAAGCCAAGGTAAACCTAATCTTCTTCAACCCTTATCCAGGAAGTCCTTATGAACGTCCTAGTGTCAACTCTATGGTGAAATTTCAAGAGTACCTTATTAACCATGGACTCTTATGTACCATCCGTCAATCCAAGGGAATTGATATCTCTGCGGCTTGTGGGCAGTTAAAAGAGAAAGAAAAAGAGGGAGATACAGATGACTGGACTTGATCTATTTCAGATTTTATTTTTATGTGTTGTGGTGATTGTAGGGGTAGGTGGCATGATTATTGTAGTCAACTCTGATAAAAAAGAAGATGATTAGGCTTAGCCTCTGTTTTACTTCTGCGTAAAGGTACTTTGGTTTCGTCCATTCTCTTTAGATTGATACAGTGCTTTATCTGCGCTATCATAAATTTCAAACTTCGAGATATCATGTTGACACATACTCGTAAAAACGCCCATGGAAACCGTAACCTTAGCAAAGTCTGCATTATATTTATGCTCTATGGCCAAGTCTGAGAGTGCGGAGTGAACCTTATCGCTAAGTACATGTAAAAAGCTTATCGTTGTGTCATACAGTAAGATGGCAAACTCCTCTCCCCCAATTCTAAAAAGATAATCATCGGTTCTGTGTAACTGCTCATGCAAGCACGAGGCAACTGCTTTTAAGGTCTCATCCCCTTTTTGATGTCCATAATTGTCATTATAAGGTTTAAAGTTATCTATATCAATCATAAAGAAACTCAAGCCCTTATCTTCTGCAATAGCACGGGTATGGAAATGTTCAAAAATGGTATCAAAATGCCTGCGATTGTAGATTTGAGTAAGTGGGTCAGTGATGGCTGTCTTCTTGCGCTCATCATTAACATGTTTACGTATAAGGTGGGCTTGAACACGCGAAATTAGCTCTTGGCCATTAAAGGGTTTGGCAATATAATCAATCGCCCCATTTTCAAAGCTCTCTTGTAGGGTCTGTATCTCATTATTGGCGGTAACCATAATAATAGGGATATCTTCATACAACATAGCCGTAGAAAGACGTTTACAGACCTCTGTTCCACTTATCTCTGCTAAGACATGGGTAAGTAGTATCAAATCGATTTTATGCTCTTTTAGACGGATATAAGATGTTTCGAGGTTTGTAGCAAAGTAGATATGTTTAAATCCAGCATTTTTCAAGATTGCATTGAGTAAAAGACTGCTGTTGGCAGAGTTATCTATAATCAATAGGTTCATCTCATGGATTTTAATCGTATGCTTCATACACACCTCTTCTTATCTTGGTACTATTCTACCACAGTTAAAGAATTGTATCAAAAATATACGACGATAAAATAATGAGTGATAAACACAAAAGAAGTTCTTAAAGATTATTAGCAAGAACACAAAGCTCTTGCTAAAGAGTGCCTTTAATGATGGCTGAATTAATTAACGTTTTTAGCAGGCGTACTTGCTGTTGGTTTTGGAAGCTGAGGATAAACAATCTCAGGTTTTTTCCCCTCAAGGGCATTAAAAAAGTTCTGAATCGATGCTGCCTCTTTATCGCTTATCTTCACACCCAGTTGAATACGTCCCATCTCAATGATAGCCTCTTTGAGTGTTGTAACGGCGCCATTATGAAAGTAGGGCGCTGTTTCATTGATGTTTCTAAGGGTAGGTACTTTCACCAAGCCATTTTTATCCCCTTTGAAGTCGCCTACATCAGCGTATTTGTATTTTCCTGTTACACCAAAGGCTTGCATACTTCCACCAAGGGCAATACCCGTGTGACAGCTTGTACATCCTTTATCGATAAAGGTCTTTAAACCCTCTTTTTCTGCTGAAGTCAACGCCTTCTCATCTCCATTTAAAAAGTCATCATAAGGAGCAGGAGTAACTAAAGTACGTTCAAATAGACCAATGGTGTCTGCTATCTTGACATAATCAATCACAACATCCTTACCATACGCCTTTTTAAAAGCATCTACATAACCCGGCATAGATGTCACCACCTTAACCACATGCTCTTTCGTCGCAGCCATTTCAGGTGGGGCTAAAATAGGGCCTTGGGCTTGCTTCTCTAAGTCAGGGTCACGTCCATCCCAAAATTGTGCATCAAAAAAGACAGCATTATAAACCGTTGGAGAGTTTAAATGGTGGGGGTTCGCCGTCCATTTATGTCCAATAGCCGCTGCTACACCATCTACACCACCGGTGGCCAAGTTATGACAGGTATTACAGCTTATCAAACCACTCTTGGAGATGCGTGGTTCAAAAAACAGCATCTTTCCAAGCTCAACCTTATCATTTGAGATAAGGTTGTTTGGATTATCAACTAACTTTCTCACCTCTTTAAGGCTACTTGGGATAGCCACGAGACCTGCTTCTTTTGCTTGTTTTGCAAGAGGTGAAGCCACTGCTAAACTAAGGGCTAAAGTACTTAATACTGCCATTTTTACCATTTTAATTCTCCTATATACTTTTCATTATCAATACTATAACAAATATTTGTTAGTTTTGTGTTAATTATTTTTTCGAGTTTAAACGTGATTGATACTCTTGTGGATGGCCACAAACAGGGCACTTCTTCAAGGCTTTTTTACCACGATGTACATGTCCACAAACTTCACAGATCCACTCCTCTTCTTCATCACTTTCAAACTCTTTGCCTTCTTCAAGACGTTTAAGTAGTTCTTTATACATATTCTCATGTTCAACCTCTACCTTACCAATTGCTGTAAATAGACGTGCAGCCTCCGTTTCACCCTCTTCTTTTGCGATAGCAGCAAAGTCAGGATACATACTAAGGTTTTCATAACTCTCACCAGCAATAGCATCTTTGAGATTTTCTATTGTATCTCCAAAGGCTTTGTTGTTCTTAAGCATATTATGCAGTTTTAACTCTAACTTTGCATGCTCTTTTTCATTATTAGCCGCACGCTGAAAATGAGCAGAAATATCTCTAAATCCCTCTTTTTGTGCTACCTTAGCGTAGTACTCATATTTATTACGTGCCATAGACTCACCAGCAAAGGCTTTAAGCAGGTTTACCATCGTCAAGTTTTGTGTTGTCTTATCCATTGGCTTACCACAACAGTGAAGTTCACCTCCACCGACATGGTTAACCTCTACCTCATTTCCACATACTGAACATTTATAAGTTTCATACTTTTTCATCACAAACTCCTAAAGGATAATTTTTTTCCATTATTAAGTGTAGCACTGAAAAACTTAAAAGAGAATAATTATCCTTTACTAATTATCTTTAGATGATAAAGGCTCTATCCTGTATGATATAATTGTGATATGAATTATGAAACATTATTGCGAGAGCACCACCTCAAAGTGACGCCTCAACGTCTAAGTATCTTATCAAGCATGAGCGATAAAGGACACATTAGCATTGAAGACCTTTTTGCCTCTGTAAAAAAGAAGTTTTCTTCTATCTCCTTAGCCACCTTATATAAAAACATTAACGCCATGCTTGAAACTGCCCTCATCTCAGAAGTTAAAATTCTCAATATGAAATCTAAATATGAGATTACCAAAGCAAAACATATCCATATGGTATGCCAAAGCTGTCAAGAAGTCATGGATTTAGAACTGGATCTAAGTGCCTTTGTTTCTAAAGCGAGTGAAAAAAGTCATTATACGGTTAAAGAAGTAGATATTGTTTTGTCAGGTTTGTGTGAAAAGTGTCAATAAGAAGAAACAGTCAACACACCAGGGAGACTGTTTATGCTGGAATGATACCATAAAGAACTTAAGCCATAAATTTAATCTTTCTACCTTGAGTTTACTCTAAGTTTTTTTCCTTCGTCTTTAGCTTAATCATATTTTTTTTAATCATAAAATAACAAAATTCTTTTGTAGTGTGTAGTTTTCACACCTTGTTCTAAGATGTGAACAAAGTAATAAAAATTTTCTATCAATTTGAATTTTATCAACTTAATTTTTTATAAATATTTCTTTATTTTTTCCTGAAATTTTAAAATTTTTATTTTTTATTTTTTCCTTAAAGCCCTAAATATAGGGCTTTAAACTCTATTGAAGTTTTAAAACCCCTTAAAATAGGCATTATAAGTTTAAGACCATCTTGATGCTTATAAACTTATTCACATTCTATCTTTTCAAAGCCCCTGTATGTGAGTAAACCTACCCTCTGTAATGTTTTGGTCTCTTAATTGTATTAATTCGGTAATCAAAAGCAATTACACTTTTTAAATCAATTAATCTTATGTAAGAATTTTACATATGTAAAAGGGACAGCCATGGTTCATGTCGAAAATATGATTCAAAATTCATATCCAAGTATCTATAACAAGATACCCTCACTAGCATTAAGACCTAGCATTGCATTTTTAAAAAAGCTTTTTCATGAGAAAGAGGTCAACAGCTTTTTACAAGAGCATTCAAGACTTATTGGCTTAGACTTTGTAGAGGCTATTTTAGAACATCTTAATATCTCTTATTCGCTTAACCATAAAGAACTTGAGAACATTCCTCCAATGGGAAAGGCTATTGTTGTTGCTAATCATCCCTTAGGTGCTGCCGATGCACTTTCATTAATAAAGATGATTGCTGACGCGAGACAAGATAAAAAAGTAAAAATTGTTGCCAACCAGATGTTATCGCATCTTCCTCAACTTGCTTCTTTGCTTATCCCAATAGACAACCTACAAGGTAAGCTTACACGCCAATCGCTTCAGGCGATTGATCAGGCCTTAGAAAACGAAGAACTTCTTATCTTTTTTCCAGCAGGAGAAGTCTCTAGGGCTTCTTTAAATGGCATAAAGGACTCTTACTGGAAGAGTGGCTTTGTTAAGATAGCGCAACGTACACAAACACCTGTTTTGCCTATACATATCAATGCACGTAACTCTTCACTCTTTTACACGCTCTCATGGGTCTACAAACCTTTGTCAGCTCTTTTGCTTGGACATGAACTCTTTGCACGCTCAGCTAAGCCTTTAGAATTTTCTATTGGTAATATCATACCCCCTAGTTCATTCGAAAACCAAAATTTAAGACCTAAGCAGTATGCGCGCTTGTTTAGAAAACATCTCTACCGTATTGCTAAGGGAAGAAAAGGACTTTTGGCAACCGAACAATCCATCTCTCATCCTGTTGAGAGACAGAGTTTAAGAGCTGAACTTCATAAGGGAGAAAAACTTGGAAAAACAACCGATGGAAAAGAGATCTATCTTGTTGACCCAGAACACTCATCAACTGTTTTAAAAGAGATTGGAAGACTTAGGGAATATACCTTTAGAAAAGTAGGTGAGGGCACGGGAACCAACAGAGATATAGATAAATATGATGAATATTATCTTCACCTAGTTTTATGGGATGAAGATGCCTTAGAAATAGCAGGAGCATATCGTTTAGGTGAGTGCGCTTGGATACTTGCATGGCTAGGCGAAGAAGGCCTGTATATGAATGAACTTTGTCAAATTAGTAATGAGCTAGACGATAAACTGGAATACGCTATAGAACTCGGTCGTAGTTTTGTACAGCCTAAGTATTGGGGAACACGTGCCTTAGATTATTTATGGCAAGGGCTAGGAGCTTATCTCTCTCATAATCCACATATCAAATATATGTACGGTCCTGTTTCCATTAGCAACTCTTATCCTAAGGTTGCCAAAGATGTACTGGTCTATTTTTATTCACGCTATTTTAAGTCTGAAGAAAAATCTTTTAAAGCGAAACGTCCCTACATCCTTTCTAAAAATACAAGAGAAGAGTTTGATAAACTGTTTCAAGACCAAGCCTACCCTGAGGCCTTTCGTACACTCAAGTCTTATCTAAAAGGATTAGAAGTTTCTGTACCTACGCTTTATAAACAATATGGCGATCTTTTTGAAGAGGGTGGCGTTGAATTTTTTGATTTTGGAATTGATCCTGATTTTAACAATGCTATTGATGGTTACTTAATGGTTGATCTAAATAAACTTAAAATAGAAAAAAGAAGAAGATACCTCGCATAAGAAATATCCTTGTAGGATATTTTCTAAAGAAACTTTTTAACTTCGTTAAAACCGCTTTCGCTAGTTTTTATCGAGTAAAATAGCATCACTAAAAAAGGTGCAGCTTTATCCTTTTACTTGCACTGCTAACAAAGCCTCTTCAACAAACCCTGCCTTTGAACGTATGCAAAACTTTGAGTTATGCTCAAAACATAACTCATTGGCATGCAACATTAATCGACTCGCTCCACTTAGTTCAGTTCTCTCTTGTGGACTTAATTCTTTGTCTAGAAATCTAAGTACATCTTTTTCTTTTTGTCCATAGATTGGATCACCCACTATGGGATGTTTCACGTGAAACAAATGTACTCTTATCTGATGTTGCCGACCTGTTTTAGGATAACACTCAACCAAACTCATATCAAGCTCAGGATAATAACACAAACGTTTGAAAGCAGTTTGTGATGGCTTACCATCTTGATGTACCCTAACCACCATTCTAACAATGGTACTCTCATCTTCACCACGTAATATAGGGGCATCTACCTCAAGTGTATCTGGAAACTCACCATGTACTAACGCAAGGTAACTTTTTTGTATCTCTCGGCTTTCGAATAACCACTTTAACTCACGTTCAGACTCTTTATGTTTGGATATCAATAACAGACCAGAGGTCTCTTGATCAATTCTATGCGTTATGTTAGCCTCTCGGCCATAAGCGGCATGTGCTTCATCGATCATAGAGTATTGGGTATTTCTGTTTTGTGGGTGAACAAGAACGCCCGAAGGTTTATCGTATATTGCAAAATCAGAAGTCTCAAAAACAGGTTTCAGACCTCGACTCACCCCTTCAAAACAGATAAAAGAGATGGTTCCCTCAAAATAACCAGCAGTATGTTTCATCACCTCACCATTAACTTGAAGACGACCACGAGCAATAAGACGTTGAGCCTCTTTTTGTGTATAGCCCATCTCATTCATTAAAAATAAAAATGCTTTAGTTTTCTCTTTAACGACAAACTCTTTAACTACAAATGGCATTTTTATCCTTATCTATTAATATGAAAATTGTATCGAAGCAGGGCTTAGAAGTTCATATTGACTAGTTTTGTAAATAAAGTTCTATAAACAAAGATGTTTCACGACACCTCGAATTAGAAATATCCTTGCAGGATATTTTCATCGAATAAAATAGCATTAAATAGACACATAATGTTTCACGTGAAACGTGAAACTTATGGAAACAAAAAACTGAGTACAGAAAACAACTTAATCAAAGCAGTAAGTACAATAACTAAAAACGACCCTAACCAAACAATAAGCACCACTTAGCTAAACTTCCATCAACAATAAACTTCCCCTACATAAGGAACACAGATGGTAGAACGTTACGCCAGAAAAGAGATGTCAGATAAATGGACACAGTATGCACGATATGCAGCATGGCTTGAAGTAGAAAAAGCAGCCGTTAAAGCATGGGCTAAATTAGGAAAAATTCCTCAAGAAGATGCTGACAAGATTGTCAAAAATGCGAGCTTCTCAGTAGAACGAATTGAAGAGATTGAGGCGGTCACTAAACATGACCTTATCGCTTTTAACACAAGTGTATCAGAAAGCCTTGGTGAAGAGTCTCGTTGGTTTCACTACGGAATGACTTCATCAGATGCAGTTGATACAGGTGTAGCACTTCAGATGAGAGACTCTTTAAATATTGTTATTGATGATGTTAAGATGCTCATGGAATCTATCAAGAAACGTGCTCTTGAGCATAAGATGACACTTATGGTTGGACGTTCACATGGTATTCATGGTGAGCCTATTACTTTTGGTTTGACGCTTGCTGTTTGGTATGATGAAGTAGCACGTCACCTTAAGAACCTTGAAGAGACTATGGAAGTCATTTCTGTGGGTCAGATATCTGGAGCGATGGGTAACTTTGCCCACGCTCCACTTGAGCTAGAAGAGTATGCAATGGCAGAGCTTGGTCTTAAACCTGAGCCATGTTCTAACCAAGTTGTACACAGAGATAGATACGCACGTCTCGCTTCTGCTCTTGCACTGCTTGCTTCTTCAGTTGAAAAGTTTGCGGTTCAAGTTAGACACCTACAAAGAACAGAGGTCTATGAGGCGGAAGAGTACTTTGCAAAAGGGCAGAAAGGCTCATCTGCAATGCCGCATAAACGTAATCCTATCCTAACAGAAAATATCACAGGTCTTGCACGTACTATTCGTGCCTATGCAAATCCTGCTATGGAAAACGTAGCTCTTTGGCATGAACGTGATATCTCTCACTCATCGAATGAACGTTTCTGGTTACCCGATGCTTTTATCACCATGGACTTTATGCTTCACCGTATGAATAACGTTATCGCTAACCTCACTGTTTTTCCTGAGAACATGATGAAGAATCTAAACCTAACAGGTGGTTTGGTTTTCTCACAACGTGTTTTACTAGAGCTTCCACTTCAAGGTGTCTCTAGAGAAGATGCCTACAAAATTGTTCAACGTAATGCAATGAAAGTATGGGAAGAGATTCAACAAGGTAAGCCTACCACCAATGAAAAGGGTGAAAGTCTCTATCTAAACCACCTCTTAGCTGATGATGAGTTAAGAAATTCCCTAAGTGAAGAAGCTATTCGTGAATGCTTTAATTATGACTACTACACTAAAAATGTAGATGGTATCTTTAAGAGAGTATTTAAAGATTAAGCGCCACAAGGTTCAAACAAATGCAAATTTGTTTGCAAAGAGGTTATAGCTTAAATAATCTTCTTTTTATGACTAACAATAAGTCATATTCACTTAAATAAACATCTACTTTTTAGTAGGTGTTTTTTATATTAAAACTTCCTCATTTTTTCTTAGATTACAGCTTTGTTTCAAAATTTAAATGGTATATTCTCTTAACTAATTTATACAAGAAAGTATAATTACAAGGGCTTATTTTAATGATAACTATCATCAAGAGAAATGGACGTAGCGAGCCATTAGACATTACCAAGATCCAAAAATACACCTCCGCTTCTGTACAAGGTTTATCTGGCGTTAGTCAGAGTGAACTTGAGGTTGATGCTCAGATTATGTTCCGCGATGGAATCACTTCTAAAGAGATTCAACAAGCCCTTATTAAAACCGCCGTTGACAAAATTGATATTGATGCCCCTAACTGGACCTTTGTTGCCTCACGTCTGTTTCTTTACAATCTTTACCACTCAGTAAACCATTTTACAGGCTACTGCAAAATGAGTGAGTACTTCAAACGTGGTGAGGCCGAAGGGCGTCTTCTACTTGGCCTAAAAGAGATGTATGACCTTGATGACCTTGATGCTTATATCAAACCTGAGCGTGACCTTCAGTTTAACTACCTTGGAATTAAAACCCTTTATGACAGATATCTTATCAAAGATAGAGAAGGTAATCCGATAGAACTTCCGCAACATATGTTTATGGGTATTGCTATGTTTTTAGCACAGCGTGAAGAGAACAAACAAGAGTGGGCAAAGAAGTTTTATGACATGATCTCTACTTTTGAGGTGATGTTGGCCACCCCTACTCTTTCAAATGCACGTACACCACGTCACCAGTTATCTTCTTGTTATATTGGATCAACTCCAGATAATATTGAAGGTATCTTTGATGCTTACCAAGAGATGGCGATGCTCTCTAAGTTTGGTGGTGGTATCGGTTGGGACTGGTCACAGGTTCGCTCAATCGGTTCATACATTGATGGGCATAAAAATGCTGCTGGTGGTACGGTGCCATTTTTAAAGATTACCAATGATGTTGCCATCGCCGTTGATCAACTTGGAACACGTAAGGGTGCCATTGCCGTTTATCTTGAACCATGGCACATGGACATTAATGACTTCCTTGACCTTAAGAAAAACTCTGGAGAAGAGCGTCGTCGTGCCCATGACCTTTTCCCATCTTTATGGATCAATGATCTGTTTATGAAACGTGTTGAAGAGGATGCTATCTGGACACTTTTTGATCCTTACCAAACTAAAGAGCTAACGCTACTTCATGGTGAAGAGTTTGAGAAGCGTTATATGGAGTTAGAACAAGACAGCGACATCATCAAAGAGAAGATAAAAGCCAAAGACCTATGGAAGAAGATTTTAACCTCATACTTCGAGTCTGGTTCACCATTTTTATGTTTTAAAGATAATGCTAACCGTGCTAACCCGAATGACCATTATGGTGTTATTAGAAGTTCTAACCTCTGTACAGAGATCTTTCAAAACACTAACCCGAACACTTACAAAATCAAACTCAAGTTTGAAGAGGGTGACTTTATCTCTTATGATGAAGATGAGATGGTTAAGGTGGACAGCGGTATAACAAAACCCGCTAACAAAGTAACTGCCCTTGACGCTATTGATGGAAGACAGATTTTTATCGTTGAAAAAGAGAAAGTTAATGGCGATACTGCCGTATGTAACCTTGCCTCTGTGAATCTCTCACGTATCAACACTAAAGAAGATATCGAACGTATCGTTCCTATTGCCATGCGCGCCCTTGATAATGTTATTGATCTTAACTTCTATCCTGTTGAGAAAGTAAAACGTACTAACTTAAAATCTCGTTCCGTAGGTCTAGGTGTAATGGGTGAGGCTGAGATGCTAGCGTGTTCAGGAATTGCTTGGGGTTCACAAGAACACTTTGACAAAGTAGATGAAGTGATGGAAGCAGTTTCGTATAATGCGATTAGCTCATCTTCTAAGATTGCAAAAGAGAAGGGTTCTTATCCTGAATTTGAAGGCTCAAAGTGGAGCAGAGGAATTATGCCTATGGATCACGCTAACGCCGAGGTCATTAACCTTGTTGATCGTGGTGGTCTCTTTGCTTCTAATTATGACTGGGATGAGTTAAGAGAACGTGTGAAAAAAGATGGAATGCGTAATGGATACCTGATGGCCATTGCCCCTACTTCATCGATCTCTATCTTAACAGGAACAACTCAAGCTATTGAGCCTGTATATAAGCGTAAATGGTTTGAAGAGAACTTATCAGGACTTATCCCTGTTGTAGTACCTAAACTCTCTCCTGATACTTGGTCATATTACACACCAGCCTATGACTTAAACCAAACTATCTTAATCAAGGCAGCTGCGGTTCGTCAAAAATGGATTGATCAAGGCCAGAGTCTGAATATCTTTATTACCCTAGATAAAGCCTCAGGTAAGTACCTTAATGAGATTTATATGCTTGCATGGAAACTGGGTCTTAAATCAACTTACTACCTAAGATCACAATCACCTGAGTCAAGTGGTGATGTTGAAGACCGTTCTATGGAATGTGTGGGTTGTCAATAAATCTTCTCTTAATTTCTTTACAAATAAAGCGATAAAAAACTTTCATAATCAGTACCCTTATGAAAGTTATAATATGTCACTAAAGAAAGTAAAAATTCTTTTTTATTTTAAAGTTTTAAAAGGTATTTGATTGGTAGAATCATCATATATCTAACTTAATAGTTTGATAGGCCTTCTTGAGTTAATAGGAGGTTCATATGCTTAATGTGATTTTAATGATACAGTTAATTATAAAAATATTTGAGATAGCATGTAGTTGCACTTTCTAGATTTGTTCCAGCAATTCTAGAAAATGACGTGTAAAAAATAACAAAATATTATTACATATATAGTATTAAAACGATGTAAAAAATTATATGTAATACTACGCATGTATCATTCTGACACATGACTAATCAAGAAGGTCAATCAAACTATTATGAAACAACTTACTAAACAAGAGTTAAATAGCTTTCTAGAGCGTTTTTCCAACCTAACAGGGGGAGAACTACTCTCTATTGTCTTTTTAACGCCTGAGAGCTTTAAAATAGCGCTTACCGTACAAGATAAAAACCGTGACTTTGACTGGGTGAACTTAAACTTTGAGTTTGCAGGGGTAAAGGATGCTAAGCTCTTAGATGATGCTGGATTAAAGGCGGTTGATATGGAACAAGGTGGAAACATCAGTTTTAGCGAAGAGGGTGTAAAGGTTGGCTTTGGCTCAGATGCGTATCTAAGTTCCCCTCTGTATGTAACAACAGAGGTCTTAAAATATGAAGAGAGTGCTTTCTCTATCTAAGCTTAGTGTAGCTTTTGAGGCTCTAGAGCCTTCACCGTTTTAAGCATCTTTGTAAAATCTTCTGCATTTAGATAACCTAGGTTATTAAAGGTACTTTTTTCTATCTTAGGGTTAATAAAATAGGTCATTGGAACGGGTGTTCCTTTTAGCTCTTGCGGAAAGGCTCCATGTTTATCGACAATAACCGAGACAAAGTTAGCAAGCTCTGCTTTGACCGCCTTATCTTCTAAGGTGTTTTCCACCAATCGATCACAATAAGGGCAAGGGTCTTGAACCACAACCAACATTAAAGTCTTCTTCTCTTGTTTTGCCTTTTGCAAGGCTGTTTTATAATTATCTAGAAAATCCAAAGCAAAGGCCGCGTCCTTGGCATTAGCCGCCATCAGTGTACAGATGAGCGAAATTAATAATAATACTGTTTTCATTGTTATCCTTTTGAAAATAAATTATATACTAAAAATTAAAAGAAGTCTGTACTAAAAGTCACAAAAACCTTTATCTCACAGGAAGATAAGCATACCCACTATTTTGCCATTTGATAAGCGCTATCGTGTATGAGTAAACCGGTGAGACAAAGTTAACTAATTGGTCTTCTTGAATGTCCCTTCTTTGCATGCCCATTTCACAGGTCTCAAAGACGACATCATATTTACTAGAGAGTAGTTTTAACTTCGTTTGTAAATTAGCTCTCACCTCTGTAAAGTTTTTATTTAAACTATACAAGGTGTCATCTGTCTCTTTCATAAAAAACTTATAAGCATTCCCTGAGATTAAGACAGCAATATGTACTTTTTCACCCTGCATCGCGTAATAAGCTTCTATGCCGATAACACGATCAATGAGATTTTTTTCAAACAATTTTGGATTACCGGTTTGAACATCTAAAAGTACCTTGTGCTCAATAGCAAATAAGCTAAGTGCCAATGTTAATAATAGAAATATTTTCATAACTTCCCCTTTATGTGGGGAAATTATAGCATTTGAATGTGTAACTTATGTGGATTGCTGCCTAGGCTGTGTGGATGGTACAGACCTGTGTGCAGTGGGAGAAAAATCGGACTTATTAAAGTAGGCTTTCAACATTTGACGTGCTTCAATTTGAGTAATATAACCTTGAGAAAGTGCCTTTTGGATACCCTCTTCGCTGAGTTTATGTGCTGTTGTCATGCAATGTCCTTTCATTGAGTTAACAGTCTAAACTAAAGATGTGTGGAAATGGTGTCTTTAGATAGCTGCTTTATATTTTCGTAAAATCTTATCAATTACGCCCTTCTCTTTTAAAATATACAGGGCTGAATTTATCTTCTCTATCGAAGTTTTCATGTCTTTTCTAAAGGCACAATGTAACTCTTGAGAATCAATCACCTTATTAGAGACAATCAACTTGTCTTGCATATTTTTCTTTTGAATACAATGCCCTACAGAAACCTTAGTGTCTATCACCGCATCCAAAACTCCAAAACGAAGTTGATTAATATTATTTGTAAGCTTTTTATTTTCAACTCTTTCTATTGAGTTATTTTTAAAATAAGGATCTAGGTTAGGGTAGGTGTGAGAATAAATAGTGCCTACCTTGTGACCATACAAAGCATTAATATTATTGAGCGAACTAGCATCTTCTTTACGAACAATTAAAACATCTTCTTCCTCATAAATAGGACTTGACCATTGCAGTTCAGAGGCATTTAAAATATCTTTAGGATTAATCAAACATGAACCATCTATCTTGCCCTCATGCATCTGTTGAAGCTGATTGCGCTTAGATACAAGAACATACTCCATTTTAATACCACTTTGCTTTGCAAGCGCGTCCATAATCTCTTTTAAAACACCTCCCTTTAACTCTCTTTTATCAATAAAAACGTAGGGTTCTGCTGTACTTCTTGAAAAGGATATTTTTAAAACTTCTGAAAACAATAGGCTTGATAATGCTAATATAGTAATGAAAAACTTCACACTGACTCCTCAAAGAATATTTTTTGGATAACCATTTTAATACCTTTCATCTAAGAGAGACAAGGGTAAATAAAGTCAGCTATTTATTGTAAAAAACCTAGCAAAAGTTATCACAAAAATAGTAATGTTATTTTTAGATTTAACAATAAAAAATCGAGTAAAAATTGTTAAGTATCTTGAATAAGGAGTTTTAAGAAGGTGAAAAACAAAACTAAAATTAAACTAATACTTTTCTCTTAAATAAAAAGCCTCAAGTCACAAAAATAGCCTCTTCATCCCAACTGCCTCATTCATTGATATTATCATTTATTTTTTACATAAGTTAAAGTAAAGTTTCGCTAAAATTTCAAAAATCTTAATGAAAATTAAATTTTCTTTAGAAAAAATTATGCTGCCGCGGGCAATGAGTTCACTATAAGACTCATTCATTTGGAAGCAAACACTCTGGAGCTTATATGCAAAATATCAGAAATATCGCCGTTATCGCGCACGTTGATCATGGTAAAACTACTTTAGTTGATGGTCTTTTAGAACAATCAGGAACTTTTGGAGATCATGAATCACATGATGAAAGAGCAATGGATTCAAATGCACTTGAAAAAGAGCGTGGGATTACCATTCTTTCTAAAAATACGGCTATCCGTTACAAAGATCACAAGATTAACATTATCGATACTCCGGGTCACGCCGATTTTGGTGGAGAAGTTGAACGTGTTCTTAAGATGGTTGATGGTGTTTTAGTACTTGTTGATGCTTATGAAGGTGTTATGCCACAAACAAAGTTTGTTGTTAAGAAAATGCTTGCCCTAGGTAAAAAACCAATTGTTGTTATTAACAAAATCGATAAACCTTCTGCTGAGCCAGACCGTGTTGTTGATGAGATGTTTGACCTGTTCACACAAATGGACGCGGATGATGATCAACTTGACTTCCCTATCATCTATGCTGCAGCGCGTGATGGTATCGCTAAGATGGATATGGCAGATGAAGATGGCAACTTTGAGTGTATCTTTGAAACGATCGTAAATGAAGTACCTTTACCAGAAGGAAGCCCAGAAAATCCAGCTCAAGCACAGGTTTTCACACTTGATTATGACAACTATGTTGGTAAAATCGGTATCTCTCGTATCTTTAATGGACGTCTTAAAAAAGGTGATTCTGTAAAATTAGCCAAAGCGGATGGCGAGATGGTTAATGGTAAGATTTCTAAACTTATCGGTTTCCACGGTCTTAACCGTATGGAGATTCAAGAAGCAGAAGCGGGTGATATCGTTGCTATCGCTGGTATGGAAACAGTTGACGTTGGAGATACGGTATGTGATCCAGTTAACCCAGTTGCACTTGACCCAATGCACGTTGAAGAGCCTACATTAACGGTTGTTTTCTCTGTAAATGATTCACCACTTGCGGGTCAAGAAGGTAAACACGTTACATCAAACAAAATCCGTGAACGTCTAGAAGCGGAAATGACAACCAATGTTGCTATGAAGTTTGAAACAGCGGGTGAAGGTCAGTTTAGAGTTTCAGGACGTGGTGAACTTCAGATTACCGTACTTGCTGAAAACATGAGACGTGAAGGCTTTGAATTTGGAATTTCACGTCCAGAAGTTATCGTTAAAGAGATCGAAGGGGTTAAATGTGAACCATTTGAGCACCTAGTAATCGATGTTCCTGAAGATCTTGGTGGTACAGTAATCGAGCGTCTTGGTAAGCGTAAGGCTGAAATGAAGTCTATGGTACCAATGGGTGTTGGTTTCCAACGTATCGAATTCGAAATCCCTGCACGTGGTCTAATCGGTTTTAGAGGTCAGTTCTTAACAGATACAAAAGGTGAGGGTGTAATGAATCACTCTTTCATCGAATTCCGTCCTTACTCAGGTTCAGTTGAATCTCGTCAGTACGGAGCACTTATCTCTACTGAAAAGGGTGAGGCAATGGCCTTCTCAATCTTCAACCTACAAGACCGTGGTGGTATGTTCATTAAGCCACAAGATAAGGTATATGAAGGTATGATTATTGGTGAGCACTCACGTTCAAATGACCTTTCTGTTAACCCAATTAAAGGTAAGGCACAATCAAATGTACGTTCATCAGGTGCAGATGAGGCGATTAAACTGGTTCCACCACGTGATATGAACCTTGAAAAAGCGCTTGAGTGGATTGAAGATGATGAGCTTCTTGAAATTACGCCTGAATCTGTACGTATTCGTAAACGTCTACTTACAGAGAATGAAAGAAAACGTGCTTCTCGCTAGTTATCCATTTATATTACTTTACTCACTATAAGCTTCCCTCAGGGAAGCTTGCTTAACGTGAGGTATCCTAAGCGTGCTTCACGCTAGTGCAAATGAAGTTGAGCCTTTGCTCGCTTCCTCTATCTCTTAAAGCTACATTTTTAAACTTATACAAGTTCAATACTCTCTCTTAATTAAAGTAAAATTTTTATTGAAGTAAACGAAGTTAGGGGGATAAGCTCTCATAAAGAACTTATTCTGGAATCTCTTCTAAAGTGACCTCATAAGACTCGACTAAATCCATAATATCAGACTTATTCACATGCGCATAGGTGGTAATACTTAAAACCATTAAAACAAAGATAATATCTTTAATCATATCAACTCCTAATTCTAATCCAATAATTTTAAACAGAAATAGTTAATCAACGATTAATAAATATAAATTTCACTTATAACAAATTAAGATCTTGAGCAAAGATAATACATTTTCTTCCCTCATCTTTTGCCCTGTATAAGGCTTCGTCTGCCTCTTTGTAAAGACGATCAAAACCATAATTATCATAGTTTTTAATGATTTGTACTCCGATAGAAGCTGTTAAGAACCTTGATACAGATGAGGACTTATGCTCAATGCCTAAAGACTCAATAGCATGCAATAGCACCTTTATCTGCGCTTCAATCTTAGATTCATCATCACTCACACAAATACCACAAAACTCTTCTCCACCAAGTCTAAAGACAAAGTCCTCACTACGCCGCATATGAGTTTTTAACACAGAAGCTAAGGCTTTCAAGGCCTCATCTCCTTTTTGATGTCCATAAGTGTCATTATACTGCTTAAAGAAATCAACATCCAAAATAAAAAAACCAAAATAGTACTCATGTCTTTGCGCTGTTTGAAACTCTTTTGGAAAAATTTCATGAAGATAGCGTCTGTTGTAGAGCTTAGTCAAGGCATCCTTACTAGAGAGCTCTTGCAAAGTACGCATGTTTTCTTCTTCTTTAGCGCGTGTCTCTTCAAGCATATCTTCAGAAAGCTCATGTGAATACTCTATAAAATAGACAATAGCACTTAAGGTGAGTGAGGCCATAAAAAAGCGTAAAAAACTTGCAATATCCCAATTCCCTTCCTGCCAAACACCAATTCCCTCGAAGGTAAAAAAGAAGATTATAAAATAAAAAAGCGCTACTGCTGCCAGCCCTTTTGCTTTGTCTAAAAGTAGTAAAGAGACTAAGGGGAAAAATATTGTCCATATTATTCCAAAACTCTGGTTTTGATTCAATAAGGAAAAGGCGATTAAAAAAACAAATAAAATAGCAATAAAAATGTTAATAGCACGTTTTAAACGCCTGTTTTTATGAACATCATACACCCCATAAACTAGGGTTAAACACATCACCATATCAAAGCTAGCAATCATTACATTATCAAGTTTAAAAAAATTAAAAAATGCAAAGAGTCCTGACATAGCTATTGCTAAATAGAGTAATATATTTAAAAGTATAAGACGTCTATAGTTTCTACTGTACTTCTCATAAACAATATTAGCGGTCAATAATCGGTTTAATAATTTTGAGTTAATCATACTATTTTCATTGTAGCAAAGCCTTTCTAAATCATTACTAATTTCTATAAAAACAACGTAAAAAGATTCAATAAAAACACATAATCACAAAACTGTTATATAAATAGAGCTTACTTTCAGAAATTAATCCATAATCGGCTAAGAGATATAAGCCTAAGCAGGTAAAAATTCACCTATGAAACTAGAAGATATCAAACTCCATTCCAGCTACAAAAGCTTAGGCTCATTCTTTTATGATGAGACGAAGCCTACCCCTTTACAATCTCCTTATTTACTAAGCTTTAACCCCTCAGCCGCTAAACTCATCGATTTAGATGAAGGAGAGGCTACTACCCAAGATTTTATAGACCTTCTCAATGGTCAAAAACTTCTAGAGGGCTCTGAGCCTTTTTGTATGTGTTATGCAGGTCATCAGTTTGGCTATTACGTTCCAAGACTCGGTGATGGACGTGCCGTAAACCTCGGAGAGACTCAAGGATGGCAGCTTCAACTCAAAGGAGCAGGAAAAAGCCTCTATTCACGTCAAGGTGATGGAAGAGCCGTGCTACGTTCTTCCATACGTGAATACCTAATGTCTGAAGCAATGCATGCTTTGGGCGTACCAACTACGCGTGCCTTAGCCATCCTAGGTTCACAAGAGAAGGTGCAACGAGCTGTTACAGAAAAAGGGGCCATTGTCCTTAGGATGTCATCTTCATGGGTACGTTTTGGAACCTTTGAGTATTTTTATTATCACGATGAGTACGAGAAACTTCAAGCACTCGCCGATTATGTACTCCATCAAAGTTATCCGCACTTAGAAGGTAAAGAGGATGCTTACTACTTAATGTATGAAGAAGTTGTAAAAGGAACGGCAGAACTTATGGCGCATTGGCAGGCTGTTGGTTTTAACCATGGTGTGATGAATACGGACAATATGTCCATTGCCTCACTCACCATTGATTATGGGCCTTTCTCCTTTTTAGACCGGTATGAGTTTAATTATACCTGCAATCATACGGATGAGCAGGGCCGTTACGCTTTTGGAAACCAACCTCCCATCGCCTACTGGAACCTCTCTATGCTGGCTGAAGCACTCTCCCCTATACTTAATCTTGATAGGAGTGAAAAAGTCCTAGAAACCTTTTCAGGCCTATTTACTCAAAAATATCTGGCTTTAATGCGAGCTAAATTAGGTTTAGAGCTTGCTGATAAGGAAGATGTTGCACTTATCAAAGAGCTCTTATCTGTACTAGGGGAACTAAGACTTGATTATAGTCACTTTTTTAGAACACTAAGCCACTACCAGGGTGATAAGCGTGATCTGCTGAGTATGTCAGCACTAAAAGAACCTCTGTCCAAGTGGTTGGAACATTATGATAAACGTCTAAAAAAAGAGACAAGCAGTGATAGAAACAGAAAGATGTGTTTGACTAACCCTAAGTATGTTTTAAAAAACTATATCTTACAAGAGGCGATTGATAAGGCAGAAAAGGGTGATAACAGCTTAGTCAATGACCTGCTTAAGCTAACCCATAATCCCTTTGATGAACACCCTGAGTTTGAAATCTATGCTCAAGCAACTCCAGATGAATATACGAATTTAAAACTCTCTTGTTCTTCGTGAAGGGTGAATGGTGAATGGTGAATGGTGAATGGTGAATGGTGAATGGTGAATGGTGAATGGTGAATGGTGAATGGTGAATGGTGAATGGTGAATGGTGAATGGTGAATGGTGAATGGTAGTGTGTGACTTTTTGACTAAAACTATACTTAAGAACTTAGAGCTTTTTAATACTGAGTGAGTGTATAGCCCTTTTGTTTTAGTAGTTCTACTATCCCCTCTTTACCAACGACATGACCTGAACCCACTACTACAAAATAGTTCTGATTACTTTGTAAAAACGCCTCTATCTTCTTACTCATCTTATAATTTCGTTTTGTGATAAGCGTATCGTAGATATCTTGTAAGCTAGTATCCTCTTCTAAGGGTTTAGCCATAATGCTCTCAAATGTTTGCGTATCTCCATTTTTCCAACTTCTAAACATGCTCTCTAGCATCGGTTCCATCTCATGCATAGACTCTAGGGTATAAAAAAGCAGTTTATCTTGAAAGGCCTTATCCTCTCTGGCTAACAGATCCATCTGATCTTGTGCCGTTTCAAGCTCAATTATAGGCTTTTTTTGCTGCTTAGCCAATCTTAAAAAATGCTCGTCAATCCCTAGTTCAGGTGAATAGCCTAGACGCATCATCTCTGTCACGCTAAGTTGTAACATCACTACCCAGGGTCTTAGTTGCTCAATATTTTGCATAGGCATGTTAATCTTATCCATATAACTTTTTAAAGCCTCATAAGTCTTAGGTGAGAGCTGATTCGCCAAGTTTTGCCCTGCAGGATAGAGTCCTTTTTGCTGCATACTCTTTTGTATCGTCTGTTCTGATTGATTAGAAGTAGGGTCAAGTTCAAGCACTAAAACATCACTTTGAGTATAAGCTTCTTCTATCTCTTTTGCTAAGGGATAAAGTTCAGGTTTGGCTAAATGAATAGAACCAAGCAGATAAACCGTCGATGTTGTAGAACTCACTTTATAAAGCAGTGATTTTGCTTCAAGATTGAGTGTTAAAAATATAAAAAGTGACAAAATGTAACCATAGTGTTTCATTATAAAATGCCTTTAAACCTAGTAATCAAGGGATGTGTTTTTCTGTGCTAAGAGTGTAGCTAAAAAAAGTAAAAATTCTTTCCTCATTTAAACAATTACTTTGCCTATGCTATGTATAATTTTTACCATTCACTTAACGTCACAGAGGCAAAGCCCCTGCAACTACGTTAACACTAAGTTTTTACGCCGATGAAGAATTTAGTTCCTCACTTGTCCAGCATTTTAATGCTAGTCAGCGTAAAGGCTCACGCGCGCTAAAGCGCACTATATTTGTATAAAAAAGAGACAGTTGTAATGGATAGAAAAAAAATATACAATCCCGACTCACAAGAACATGTTAATGACCGTAAGATATTTGGTGGAAACCCGACAGGGATATTTGAATTAAATAATATTAAATACCAATGGGCTTACAATCTTTGGGAGATGATGTTAAATAACACTTGGTTTCCTAAAGAGGTCGACATGACCCGTGACGCCCTTGATTATAAAACCCTTACAGAGACCGAAAAAAGAGCTTATGATAAGGCCCTTGCCCAACTCATTTTTATGGACTCCTTACAGACCAATAATCTTATTGATAATGTAAACCCATACGTAACTTCTCCTGAAGTCAACCTCATTCTAGTACGTCAATCTTTTGAAGAAGCACTTCACTCACAGTCATACGCGGTTATGGTGGACTCTATTTCTCAAAACTCTGATGAAATTTATGATCTTTGGCGTAAGGATATGAAACTTAAGCATAAGAATGATGCTATCGCAAGAGTCTTTACTGAACTCTCTAAAGATCCAAGTGAGATTAACTTCTTAAAGGCCTGTTTTGCAAACCAGATCTTAGAAGGTATCTATTTTTATTCAGGTTTTGCTTATCTGTACACCTTGGCACGTTCAGGAAAGATGCTCGGTTCAGCTCAGATGATCCGTTTTATCCAGCGTGATGAAGTGACTCACCTTACCCTCTTTCAAAACATTATCAACACCCTTAAGCGTGAACGTCCTGATCTTTTTACTGAGGCGCTAAAAGATGAGGTCTACAAGATGTTTGAAGAAGCCGTTGAGCTTGAAGTACAATGGGGTCAATATATCACTCAAGGACAGATCTTAGGACTAACAGATGATATCCTTGAACAATACATCAAGTACTTAGCCGATGACAGACTTACCTCTGTGGGATTTGAAAAACTTTATAATGTTGAACATCCTATCAAATGGGTAGATGACTTTGCCAAGTTTAATGATCAAAAAACAAACTTCTTTGAGGGAACCGTTGCCAACTACTCTAAGGGCTCATTAGACTTCGACGACTTCTAAAATGAGCACTTATACCCTCTGTACGCTTCAGTTTACTACGACTAGCAGTTATGAAGCAAACCTCCAAACCCTCTGTGAACTTATCCAACAAACACCAACAAACAGTATTGTTTTAGCCCCTGAAGTCTGCCTGAGTGACTTTGATTATGAAAACTTTGAAGCTGCGGCTACCTTTTCTCAAATGGCCATGCAAAAACTTTTGCCTTTGAGTCAAGAGCGTATTATCGTCTTGACCTTGATTGAAAAAAGAGAAGAGGGGAAGTTTTATAATGTTGCTAAGGTCTTACACCAACAAAGGCTCGTGCATGAACAGTATAAACATCAGCTCTTTGCCCTTGGTGATGAGCATAAATACTTTTCAACACAACCTCAAACTCCCGTACTTTTTGAAGTAAAGGGCATTAAATTTGGTCTTCTTATCTGTTTTGAGCTGCGTTTTAAGCAGTACTGGATAGATTTAGAAGGGGCAGATATCATCTTAGTGCCTGCACGTTGGGGGAAACTCAGAGCAAAAAACTTTGAGGTCTTAACCGAGGCTCTGGCTGTCATGAATCAGTGCTATGTACTGGCGGCAGATGGTGCAGATGAGGCATGCAGTGCACAAAGTGGCATCATTTCTCCCTTTGGTGAAGTAGAGCGTAACGGGAACGCTCTTTGCTTGATGAAAGCATATGATAAACAAGAGATACGCCGCATGCGACGTTATTTGAACGTAGGGATATAATGCAAGAGAGAATGACTTCTATCAAAAATGCTAAGTTGGCCGAAGAGATTAATGCCAAATTTTCACTCAGTGATAAGGTGAAAAATGCCATTGCCACCAGCAATAGAGAAGCCTTTGTACCTACAGGATTTCGCCATAATGCTTACAAACTCGATGCCCTTCCTATTGGTGCAAACCAATGGATATCTTCTCCTTTAACTGTGGCCAAAATGAGTGAGTACCTCTACCCTCAAGGCGCAGACTCTGTCTTAGAAGTCGGCTGTGGTTCAGGCTACCAAGCTGCCATACTCTCTAAACTTTTTAGACGTGTCTTTACCATCGAGCGTATAGAACCCTTGATGCTCGAAGCTAAACAACGTTTTCGCACCTTGAACATTACTAACATTCACACACGAACCGATGATGGGCAGGGTGGATGGGTGCAGTATGCTCCTTATGATAGGATTCTCTTCTCCGCTTCGGCGACACAGATTCCCCAAAAGCTTATCGATCAGTTAGCCCCTAATGGAATCATCGTTGCGCCCATGGAAAAAAATGGCAAACAGGTTATAACACGTTTTACTAAACAAGGAAATTCCCTTAAAGCTGAGGAATTAGAAGAGTGCACCTTTGTACCTGTTTTAGATGGGGTGCAAAAGTAGCCATGGCGATTTTGCGTAGCAAAAACTTTCAGGCGAAGCCGAGAAGTAAATAGCCTTTGGCTATTTGGGGAAGGGGAAAGCGTAAAGCGGAAATGGAGAAGAGAATACTTCATTAATAGTGAAAAGGAAAAGCTAAGATGACAGATATTGGAAAGATGTGGGATGAGAAGTTTTCTCGTGAAGGCTACTTTTATGGCTTTGAGCCTAATGTATTTATTGAGTCACAAACAGATCTGTTAGCCAAAGGTGGAGATGTTTTATGTTTAGGTGAGGGAGAGGGTAGAAATGCAGTTTACCTTGCTTCTAAGGGCTTTAATGTAACCGCACTTGATGCCTCTGCTGTTGGGATGACCAAGGCACTAATGATGGCTCAAAAACGTGATGTTAGTTTTCAAACAGAGCTGCTTGATCTAGAGCAGTGGAGCCCGATACAGCAGTATGATGCTATTGTCACCTCCTACTTACACCTTGAAGAGCCACTACGAACCAAGGCCTTTCAAACCGCTCTTAAAACACTTAAAACAGGTGGTTATTTTATTGGTGAGTTCTTCTCCATCAATCAGATGCCCAGAGAAAGTGGCGGGCCAAAGAAGGCTTCTTTACTCTACACTCTAGAGTCTCTGCAAGAGATCTTTGATTTAAAAGATGCCAAAATTGTTCACCTTGAAGAGTCTGAGGTCCTTTTAGATGAGGGAAATGGTCATCAGGGTGATGCTCTTGTTATTCGTGTTATCATTGAAAAACAGTGAGTGCTATCTTTGAGTATGCCTTCAAGGTAAATGAAAAGCCTGAAAACTACATACGCCATGTCAACAACCTCTCCTACCTACAATGGTTTATCGATACTGCTATCATGCACTCAGACTCTTTAGGTTGGGGAATGCAAGCTTGTAAAGATCGTTCTTTGGCGTGGGTGGTTAAAAGCCATCATATTGAGTATCTACGTGAAGCCTTTCAAGGTGATGAACTTATCATCTATACCTGGATTCATGCGATTGATAAAACCCGTTCTACTCGCCGTTATAAATGCGTGCACAAAAAGAGTGGAAAGTTAATTTCCAAAGCAGAAACGATATGGGTACTGGTGGATTATGATACAGGCAGACCTAAGGCCATACCTCAGGATTTAAAAGAGAAATTTATTGTTGTACAGACTCGGGATGAACCTTAGAATTTAATAGATTTACTGAAGAAACTTCGCTTTGCTTGTTTTCTAAAGATACTCATTCTATTCGTTTTCTGAAGAAACTTCGCTTTGCTTGTTTTCTAAAGAAACCTACTTCGTAAGTTTTGCAGCCTCGTAAGCATTTTTAATGCGTAAGGCGGCCTGCATAAAGGCAGCTTGATCTAGACCTAACTCTTTTACAAGGGTTAAGGCCTTATCTAAGTTCTCTTTGTTTAAAAATCCTTTTATATTGATTGCCGTTCGAATCACTTCTAGGATGTCTAAATCAATCTGCTCAAGTTCACTCTGTGAATCAAAATCCAAGGCCTTCATAAGGTCGATATAACGTTGTGAAAAATTCCAATGCTCAAAGAGTAGTCCCCCAATAAAATACGAGGTCGTTCCTGAATACTTATGCTCAACTTCTTGCATATCCTTTGCATAATAGAGCTCTTCTGTAAAAAGATGTCCATAATCACTCGAAGCCATCTCTTGTGCAAATATCGCCTTACCCGTCTCCATAATTAGAGCAAGAGGCACAAGACCCTGAGCACGTCTCATATCAATACCCATATACCACTGAAAGAGCAAAGCCGATTGAAGATGACACATATCATTAAACTTCTCATTGCTAATGCCATAAGCCCCCATATCAGGCTTAATATGTTCTTGCATTACGATAGAGAGTACAAAACCCTTCATAATACGTGAACCAAACAGTGTAATCGCCTGTCCTACTGAGGTGATTTTATTATTAAAACCATATTTAGGGTTGTTAATCATGCCTAAGATGTTCGCGGTTAAGAGGGTGTCTTGTTCTATCAGGCTTGTGAGCTTACGAAGATCAATATCATCTTCATCACTTCGCTTGTATAAGATCATAATCTTTTGCGCGGTGTCAGATAAAGGAGGAAGGGTTTCAATACGGTTTACTAAGGATTGAAAAGGTGAATCTGAGCTTTTACTCTCTTTAGATTCCTGTGTGTCATTTAAAAAGTCGTTTAAATCTTCATCTTCGAGAGGTGCCATATTATGCCTTTTACATTAATGTTTACTATCATCTCTCAAATAAATTAAAATTTACATTAAATTTTATAACTTTATATAATTTTATAAGAAAACTTAATATAGAATGGACGCATGATTAATTTACCCAATACAAAACTACGCCAAACAGGGCTGTTTTTTTTAATACTTTTGTTTCTACTAGCGGGTTTAAACCACTTTAATAATCCTAACTTTTATGTCTCCATCATGCCCCCTTATCTACCCTTTCAATCAGAACTCTCTTATATCGCTGGCTTTTTTGAAATTATTGGCGCCATAGGCCTACTTTTTTCACAAACACGTAAACTTGCCGGCTACGGTTTACTTATCCTTTTAATTGTTATTTTTCCTGCCAATATCCATATGGCTCTGCACCCCGAATACTTTCCAAAATATTCAGAACTGACTATCTATCTTCGCCTACCTTTACAATTTGTCTTTATGTTATGGGTATATTGGGCAACACTTAGAAAAAAAGCAGTTGGAGACAATGAACTCTACTAAACATGGTGTTATGGTCTAAAAAATGCTTATTAGAGTATAATTTCACAAAAAGTTAATACATGAAATCAATACTCTTTGTCTGTTTAGGAAACATCTGTCGTTCACCTCTTGCTGAAGGCATTGCTAAACAAATTATTCAACAAAAACAACTTGATATAAAGGTCGACTCAGCGGGTACAGGTAGCTGGCATATTGGTGAGACGCCTTGTGAAAACTCTGTCAAGGTAGCCGCTAACAATGGCATCGATATCTCCTCTTTAAAGGCCAGACAGGTCAATCAAGAAGATTTTGACAATTTTGACCTTATAGTTGGACTTGATGAGAGCAATATCACCAACCTAAAGAAGCTATCGAATAAAAAAGTATTAAAGCTAGGAGCCTATGGTTATAAGAATGAAGATGTACCTGACCCTTACTTCTTTGATGGATTTGAAGGCTTTGAGAAGGTTTATGAGATGATACACCTTTGTGTTTCGGAGCTTATAAATGAGTATTCTCATGCTTAAATTACTTCTATCATTAATCATACTCTTAACTCTCTCACAGGCTAAAAATCTTCATAAAGAACGCGACTATCAAGAGTACTTTTGCAAAGAGTTTGGTGGTATTACTGAGTACAGACTCAAAGATAAAACCCGTGTTGACTGTCTTTTAGACGAGTATGCCATTGAGGTTGATTTTGCTAAAAAATGGGCAGAGAGTATTGGTCAATCTCTGTTCTACGCCAATGCTACTTCAAGAAAACCTGCTGTTTTACTCATTATGGAAAACCAACAAAGAGATGAAAAGTACCTTCGACGGCTTGAAAGTGTTAGTGCCAAACACCATATTGATATTTGGGTAATTAATAAGGATTTTGAAATATATCAAAAATAATGGAATAAAAATTGCTTTTAATCCTCTACATTAAGCTTCTATCGTATTAAACGATGTCTGCTCATAAATGCTAGAAGGAGAAAGTATGCTCGCCTTATCAAGTGAAAAACCTGAAAGCCCAAAAGGGCTTCTCTCTAATCTTTTAGGCCTAAAAGCGGGTCTTAAAGAGGGTCAAGATGATAAATTTTCACTTCTGCTTAAATCTTTTTCCCTTCTTAAACCCGATGGCAAAAATCTAGAGAAGGCTGAGTTGCCCGTAGAAGATGTAGATACACTTCTTCTCTTAGATGAACCAACAGAAGCGTCTTCAAAAAACAGCACTACAAAACTCTTGTCCTTATTTGCCCTAGGCCAAGAAGAAGCAAGTGATGAAGAGCAGTTAAACCCTGACCTCCTTAAGGCCCTGCCTTTAAAAGATGCAAAGGTCAATCTACAAACCCTTATTGGCGAGGCAAAGTCCTATCTAAAAGAGCAACTCTCTGCAAAAATAGACACTAAAGAGCTGCCTAAGACACTTGGGGGACTTATAAAACTTGCAGAGAAGTCAGGTATCGATATCAAGGCCATTAATTTTGAGTCACTCCCTAAAGTAGCTTTTAGCCAAGAGTTATCCCAAGCACTCCAGCAAGCTAAATCGCCTTCAGCTCTTCCACTCTCTACCAGTGAATTAGTCAAACCCAGTAGTGTAAAAGCACAAAAGCAGAGTGAACCAAAACCTCTTAATGCCTTGCTAGCTCGTGCTGATGCCTTAAGTCAAAAGGCGAGTGAGGTTGCCTCTAGTACAGTAAGCATACAAGAACCTATCTTAGATGCCTTAGAAAAACCAAAAACAGATAAGGGCCTCTCTTCAAGTATTCAAACCCTGCTTCATGGCGAGAACCAAAGCCAAGAGACAGAAGGTGAACTCGGTAATCGCCTAGAGGGTCTTAAAGATCAAGAGAAACCACAAGTGCTTACTCAAAGTAAAAATGAGGCACTCACGCAAAAGATTACCGAAGCAAAACAGTTAATTCAACATGTTTCTCAAAGTGTTAAAGAGAGTGTTGAAAATTACAAACCACCTTTTACACGCATTAAGATGCAACTCAATCCTCAAAAGTTTGGAGAGATGGATGTCACTCTTGTGCAACGTGGTAGTAATGTGCATATCAATATCAATGCCAACTCCACTGCGCTTACAGTAATGATGCAAAATGCACATGAGCTTAAAACGCAACTGAGTGCCCAAGGTTTAGGTGACGCCTCTATGAACTTCTCCTCGCATCAGCAAGAGCAACATCAACAGCGTCAAAGACAAGAACAAGCAGGACTTGCTTATGAAAATTTTCAAGACTTTGAAGATGAATTTAATGAAGTTGCAACGGCCTTAGAGATCGTTGTTCCAAGATATATATAAAGGACATATTATGCCAGTAGATCCAATATCAACATCAACCAACCTTATTGACTCTCCAGCAGGAACCAATCCAAAAGGAATTTTGGGAAAAGATGATTTCCTTAAGCTTTTACTTGTAGAGCTTCAGTATCAAGACCCTACTGAGCCAATGGATTCGGAAAAGATTCTTTCGCAAACTTCACAGCTTGCTACCCTAGAGTCTGCAGATAACACGAACAAAACCTTAGAAGGGCTTTCTGCCTCCTTGCAAGCATCATCACAATTTTCTACTGTCTCAGCCATCGGAAAAATAGCCGACACAGGAAGCAATGGTATGAACTACATAGAAGGGCAAAACCCAAATTTTGAGATCTATTTTCCTGATGCCATTGCCTCTGGTAATGTAGAAATCAAGAACACCAACGGAAATGTTGTTAAAACCATTCCAATTGCGCCTAATGAAAAAGGGGTCTACTCTTTTAGCTGGAATGGAGTCACTGATGCAGGTGATGCGGCTGATTCAGGGGTTTATTACATAGAAGCCTCTTACGCCAATCCTGATGGACAAACACTTAAAACACGTGCGGGTTCTTATCCGATTGAATCGGTACGTTTTGAGGATGGAAAAAGCCTCTTAAAACTGGGTTCTTCGTATGTTCCATTTGATTCTATCGTAGAAATCTATGAAGGATAAAAGATGATTCAATCTATTTATGCTGGTGTGAGTGGGCTACAATCCTTTCAAACAGGAATTGATGTGCTTGCTAATAATATCGCTAATGTTAATACCGTAGGCTTTAAAGGCTCTACAACAGAGTTTTCTAACCTTTTTGAACAAGAAGTATCTCAAACCTCTAACATAACTCCAGGTCAAGTGGGCTTAGGGGTACGGGTTTCTGCTACGGCCTTAGACTTAGACACCGGTTCATTTACGCAAACTGAAAATGCAACGGATCTTGCCATTGCAGGTGATGGATGGTTTGGACTGACAGGTTTAGGCGGTGATGAGTATTTCACCCGTGCAGGGAACTTTAACTTTGAGCCTTATAGCGTGGATGGGCCTATTGCACCTCCTTTTTATCCCTATGATCAACCACGAAACGAAGAGGTACGTTTAACCAACCCTGAGGGTCTCTTAGTTACAGGTACCCTAGGTAATAATACTAACAATGGTGTTTTAAGCCCTGTTATTGATGTTTTAGAATTAGACCTCGCTAATGTCGAATCTCAATCACCTCTAAGTTTTCCTGCCAATCTAAGCTATCCGGTAGAACCATCTACACAAGCTGACTTTTTTGGAAATATCGGTATAGATAATACCCCTCAGGTGGTTTCAGCTGAGGTCATTAGCCCTCAAAGTGAACGAAATAATCTTCGTCTTGTCTTTACGCAAACCAATCCTCAGCCCGCCGTTGGAACTTCATGGGATGTGACAGCAACCACAGAAACATCCAATGGATCGGTTGTCTATGACACCCAAACAGGGGTTGTCACCTTTGATGAAAGTGGTGCTTTAAGCAGTTCAACCCTAGGGAGCATAGACAATAATGGTGCTCCCGTTCTTATGAATGTAGGTCAAGGTTTTTCTGGAATTATTTCCAATAATGGACCTTCTGTTGTCACATCTGCTACTGTTGATGGTTCACTCGCAGGTGACTTAATCAACTATACTGTTAATAGAAATGGCGAAGTTATTTCAACCTTTACCAACGGTAAACAGAGTGTGGTTGGAAAGGTCGCTATCTATCATTTTCAAAATGACCAAGGTTTAGAAGCAGTTAGTGGAACAAAATTTAGAGTCAGTGATAACAGTGGAAAACCTATCTTTTATACCCAAGATAATGGACAGATTCTTTCCAATACCCTTGAAACCTCAAATGTTACCCTAGAGACAGCACTTACTGAGCTTATTATTATGCAACGTTCTTATGATGCTACCTCAAAAACAATCTCCACAGCCGATCAACTTTTACAAAATGCACTTCAAATGAGTCGATAGCAGTAATTTTACCTGCTTTCACTCTGCCTAAAATTCATAAACTTATAATTTTTGACTCAATTAACTTATATATATTTATATCAATATTCTTTATACAAATATCCTAAAGTTGGAACGCCCTTTGCTTTTTATCATTACGACTTAAAAGCCCAATCCCTTAAAAGATATTTTTAGGATTAAAACTAGAGCTTGTGTTATAGACACATGCTTTTAGGGCTTATTTAAAAGGATTGAATATGTTAAAATCTTTATTTTCAGGTGTTTCTGGTCTTCAAGCACACCAAATCGCCATGGATGTTGAATCAAACAATATTGCCAATGTCAACACCATCGGCTTTAAATACTCACGTGCTAACTTCTCTGACCTGCTAGCACAAACCAATCAAATCGCAACCGCACCCCAAGGGCAACTTGGTGGTAAAAATGCCGTTCAAGTAGGTCTGGGTGCAACTGTTGCCTCCGTTACACGTCTTCACTCCCAAGGTTCTATCCAAAATACCGATAAAAATACCGATGTAGCGATTCAAGGGGATGGTTTCTTCATCGTCTCACCTGATGGAGGAAACACTTACAAATACACGCGTTCGGGAGACTTTAAGTTTGATGCTAATGGTAACTTTGTAGATAACAATGGCTTTATTGCTCAAGGGTGGACGCGAGATGAAACAACTGGTTTAGTTGATGCGACTGCACCGATTCAAAACATCATCATCCCACCAGGATTAACTACTCCTGCTAATGCTTCTACTGAGGTTGTTTTAAAGGCTAACTTAAATTCAGGCCCCCTAGTTGAACAATTCTCACCTACGAGAGCCATCGCTACGAATGGAGATATCACCCTACCAGATGGACGTACAATCTTAACAACTGATGGAGATTACGCTAGCTTTTTAGAAGATATGGGCGTCATGTTTAATGGAAGTGGTCAAGCCTTTAGCCTTACCTCAGCTGGCTCACCTGCTACAGGTGCTGCAGGTGATGGCGGAGATGGTATTTTCCTTTCACTTGATGGTGGTGCTAACTATGCGGAGTTCCGTTATACTAGTAATCCTCTTGATGTCAATACCGGAGGTACAGGTGCTGGTACACCTGGTGTAACACCTCCTCCACAGATCTCAGGTCTTCCTTCTACTACTGAAAATGTTTTCTATTTTAACACTACGGAAGATATGCGTACTGCTATGGAAAACTATGTCTCAGCTCTTGGTACAGGTGCTTCAGCTGGATCAACCGTTACCATCAATGCTCAAGGTAAATACGAAATTAACAATGTTGCTGGTGCGACTGACTTAGCCATTACAGTATCTGGAATTACCGCTGCAAATGATACAGCTACTACTGAAAATATCTTTTTTACAGAGAGTTTTACACCCTTGTCAGGTAACATATTAGCGGGTTCTGTCTCAACTAAACAGTCACAATCGGTTAATGCAGCAACACACTCATCAAGTATCGATATTTATGACTCATTAGGTTCTAAACATACTTTAAAAATGGACTTTAGAAAACTCTCAAGCTCGCCTAGTCTTGGTAGTACCTGGTCGTATGAGGTGAGTGTACCAAGCCCAGGAGATATTGGTGGACTTGCTCCAAATCAAAATATCTTAAGACCAGCAGGAATTGCAACCTTTGATAATACGGGTGCCTTTGTGGGCGCTAATGTTCCAAGTATTAGTTTTACAGGAAACAATGGTTCAGCACCTAATCAAACCGTTGCCTTAGACTTTGGTTCACCAAATAGCTTTGACGGTCTTACATCATTTGATAACCCTTCAGCGACTTCTGGTATCTCTCAAGATGGTTTTCCTGGTGGTGACCTGCTAGGAATTCGTATTGATCAATCAGGTACCTTAGTTGGTTCATTCTCAAATGGAAGGTCTTTCGGTCTTGCACAGATGTCAATGGCGAAGTTCTCTAATAACGAAGGACTCACTGCTGATGGTGGAAATGTCTATATCCAATCAGCAAACTCGGGCGATCCTATCGTAGGAACTGCCGCAACAGCAGGGCGTGGTTTTATTCAATCATCTGCGCTTGAAGCCTCGAATGTTGACTTATCACGTTCTCTTACGCAACTGATTATTATTCAACGTGGATATCAGGCTAATGGTAAGACCATTACCACTTCAGATCAACTGCTTAACACCTTAATTAATCTTAAAAACTAATCGTTTTTAAGATTGGTAAATGGAGCTTCACACTTTGAAGCTTAAGCTGCTCTTATCTCTTGCTCTTTCTATTGACTAATTAAATTTTTCCAAAAATTTCATTATATAACTGCATAGCGGATCGGTCAGATAGACTGGCGATATAGTCTGCAATGACTCTGTGTTTATTTCGTTCTTGTAACTGAGTATAAAAGTACTTCGGTAACATTTTGGGCTCATCCATTAGCGCATCAAACAGACCACTCACTGCTTTTTTCCCTGCATACATCTTTCGTACTATCTCTTTATGCTGATAGAGTTCTTGAAAAAGAATCTTTTTGAGCTTTTTAATCTTGGTCTCTAGTTCTGGCTCAAACCCTATACCAATAGGCTCACTACTAGCAATACTTGCGGAAAAAACCTGTGAATTGTCTATCTTATCGCGTGAATAATCTAAGAGTGAATAGACCAGATGATTAATAAAATGTGAAGAGAAGCGGTATCTAAACATCTCATCTTCATCTTCATGAATACCCTCTTCATAGACCTTTGCTAAGACCTCTTGGGCTAGCTCACTCTCTTTGAGTGTCTCGAAAGTGATAAGTCCTGAATGTATCCCATCATCAATATCATGACTCATATAAGCAATCTCATCGGCTCTATCAACTACCATCGCTTCTATGGAAGGATGGGTATCAAGTTTAAACAGTTTATCGATTTCATGAGGAAAAAAGGACTTTTTATAGGGATAAGAGTGTTTTAAAACTCCCTCTAAGGTTGCAAAAGAGAGGTTAAGTCCATTAAAACCCTTATAACGTTTCTCTAACAAGGTTAAAACCCTAAAGGATTGGTAGTTATGCTCAAAGCCGTTTGTAAAGCCCGATGCTTTTAGCTTAGCATCTAGCTCATCCCCACCTACATGACCAAAAGGGGTGTGTCCCAAATCATGAGCAAGAGCAATGGCTTCAGCTAGGGACTCTTCTAAACCTAATTGCGATGAAATAGAACGCGCTATTTGTGAAACCTCTATAGAGTGGGTGAGTCGTGTTCTAAAGAAGTCTCCCTCTTGGTTTAAAAACACCTGTGTTTTATACTCTAACTTTCTAAAACTACCTGAGTGAATGATACGGTCTCTATCACGGGCATAAGGGGAGCGAAAATCATCTGATATCCCATAAAAACGTTCATGTGCTTGCATTAAATCTCATCTTTCTTAATGTTTGGTTATGTTATATCTGTTAGTAAGGTCTATTGTCGTACTTCAATCTTCTCAGGTTTCTTACAACGTAAGCACTCACCATTTTCATCATACAAGGGTAAACTGGCCTTAGCAGCCTCTTCTTCATTATAATTTTCACACTGAGTTGAGACTTCACCGGGTTGTAAACTTTCGCACATACTTGCGTTAAATTTAAACCCTTCACATCCCGTAAGAAATAGTGCTATAAAAACAAATAAAGAGCGCATTATTCGAGTTCATACCCTTTTTTCTCTAAACACTCTAAGCAGTCTGGTTTGATAGGAGACTTAGAGGCCTCAGCTGCTTTTTTCTCATCATAATAATCACACTCTGTAAGATCTTTTTGTACCTGTTGAGGTGTAGAATAACCCTCAGGGCAGATAAGGCCATTAACACGTACTCTTTTAGAACTACATGCTTGAAAAATTAACACCGGTATCAGTAATATCATTAGTCTTGTTATTGTCTTCATAGTTATATTATAACCTTTTTAGTATATAATCTCTTCTATAATTGAATCCTCTGAACAAATCTGATGTTCTCAGAGCGTTTTACAAAGGTGATATTGTGCAAAACTTTTTTGAGGCATAGCCATAGCTACGCCAATGAAAAATTTTCTAAAGTCCGCTTTGCTACTGTGCAAGATTGCTTTTGTAAAACCCTCCCTATAGGTAAAAAGATAAACACACTATAACTTCGTCGAAAGCATTTGAAGCTACTCATAGCTCCTGCATACTTTCAACTTGTTCTAGCATATTTCTCTTTTTACTGAGCAAATCAGATTTGTTCAGAGGGTTCAAATTACTAAAGGGCAACAATGAAGCAGTATCTAGATCTTTGTAATCGTATCATCAACGAAGGAACGTGGATAGAAAATGAACGCACTGGCAAGCGCTGTCTTACCGTTATCAATGCGGACTTGCAATATGAGGTAGGAAAAAATGAGTTTCCTATGATTACCACACGAAAGTCCTATTTTAAATCTGCTATTGCTGAGTTTTTAGGTTATATTCGCGGTTATGACAATGCTGCTGATTTTCGCGCGCTTGGGACCAAGACCTGGGATGCTAATGCAAACCTCAATGAAGCTTGGTTAAATAATCCTTATCGTAAAGGTGAAGATGATATGGGACGTGTTTATGGGGTACAAGGTCGTGCTTGGCAAACTCCTGAAGGAAACACAATAGACCAACTTAAAAAAGTGGTTGATAACTTAAAAAGAGGGATTGATGACCGTGGTGAGATCATCACTTTTTATAATCCTGGTGAGTTTCATATGGGATGTCTACGTCCTTGCATGCACACCCACACCTTTTCACTTGTAGGCGATACCCTACATTTAACCTCTTATCAACGCTCCTGTGATGTTCCTTTAGGGCTTAATTTTAACCAAGTGCAAGTTTTCACATTCTTAGCTTTAATGGCACGTATTACCGGTAAAAAAGCAGGAACGGCTTATCATAAAATCGTTAATGCCCATATCTATGAAGACCAGTTAGAATTAATGCGTGATGTTCAAGTTAAACGTGAACCTTTTCCTTCACCACAACTTCATATCTCTGATAAGATTCAGACCCTAGAAGACTTAGAAACATGGGTAAGTATGGATGACTTCTCTATCTCAGGATATGAATGTCATGAACCTATTGCTTATCCTTTTTCGGTGTAAAAATGGCTAAGCCTATTATCTCACTTATCGTGGCTATGGCCAAAAATCGTGTTATTGGAAAAGACAATGATATGCCTTGGCATCTTCCTGCTGATCTGGCCCACTTTAAAAAGGTGACCTTAGGTAAACCCATCATTATGGGAAGAAAAACCTATGAGTCCATAGGCAGACCTCTGCCTGGAAGAGTTAATATTGTTATCAGTAAGAATCCTCAATATACGCTTGAAGGGTGCAAAACAGCTACTTCTTTGCAAGAGGCTATTAACTTAGTATCTGAATCTGAAGAAGTAATGATTATTGGTGGAGGATTTTTATATTCACAAGCCCTTGAACAAGCCGATAGGCTCTATCTTACCTTTATCGACTTAGAAGTTGAAGGCGATACACATTTTCCTGATTATGAACAACTCGATATGAAAGAGATTAAAAGAGAGAAACATCTTAAGGATGCAAAAAATCCTTATGATTATGAATTTGTTGATTTTATAAAAGCCTAGGCAAAAAGGGTAGCCACTGCCTCTTCACTTTGTGAACCTTGAGCAATTTTAGCAATATACTGCACGTACATTAAAGCATACTGCTTTCCAATCATCTCAATATCATCCACTATCTTTAAGTGAGGTTCGACAAGACTTTGGTGAAGGTAGGTTCCCTCTTCTAGCTCGCAAATGGCTTCAGGGGCTTGCGACACAGCAATGCCATACTCAATAAAAGCCTCAAACAGAGCATTAAGAGCAATAATATGCTCTGCCTTATTTAAAGTCGCCGTATCGGCTTGAATATTTTTCTCGAAAGTGTAAGTTTTTTCGGCTGCCTCTAGGGCGAAAAAGATTTTTTCATTCATGTAAATCTCCTCGTGCTGGAAAATTGTATCCCAAGTTAGTAAACAATTGTCTTTAAAAAAAATGTTAATTTAATGTGATTAGCTGATTTGTATAAAAAGTCTTTAAATATACTATTTTATTAAACTTCACAATAATCCTGTTAAGATGGTTTTTGAAGCTTAACCCTTTGAGCATGGGTGATTGCTACGGCCATCGCATCTGAGATATCTAAGGGTTTAATCTCTTTTTTAATTCCTAAAAGACGTTGAACCATAAAGGCAACCTGCTCTTTTTGGGCCTTTCCCTTTCCTGTGAGTGCTTTTTTAACCTGTAAGGCCGTATACTCATGAAAGGGGCCAAATTCAAGTAACAACTTCATCATAATAGCGCCTCTAAACTGCGCTAGTTTAATCGTTGTTTTTGGATTATGCGCATAAAAAATATCTTCCATGGCCACTTCATCAATCTGATGTTGCTTAAAAATCTGATCAAACCCTTCTACCATTTGTGGGATTTGATTTTGAAGAACATCAGGTTTCATCTTAATTAGACCCGCTTCAACTAATTTCATCTTTGAATTTTCTAAGGTAATAATCGCATATCCTAAGTTTCGTGTTCCAGGATCTATACCTAAGATATTCACATTGCTTCCTTTTCCCTACTGGAGGTTTATATTCACATTTTGTTGCTATTTTTTCACATATGTGAAGAACTTTTAATTCACATCAATTATAAGCGCTATTTTAGCAGAGTATTTAGAAAAATTTGCTATTATTCACAAAAGTTATTCACATGTGATTCGGAACCAAAGGTGTTATCCAAAGGATTACCAACGGAGTCCATAAATAAACTTCTTTTATTTAATCTAGACATAAGGCATATACATGACCATAGGTGACTCTATCCTAGCTCAACTCAAACAAGAGATTCCAGAAGTTGAATATAATCGCTATATCAAACAACTTAGTTTTTGTACGGAAAGCTCTAAAACGGATTATGCACTTTTTTTAGCACCCAATCCTCTTATCGCCTCTTGGGTACGCACCCGTTATAGTGAAAAGATTGCCCACCTTTTTGAGGTAAAGACCAGTGTTAAACCTCAGGTTGTTTTTGAGCTAAAAGGCAAACGCACCAAAAAAGTGCAAACCCAAGAGAGCAGTTCAACTACGCCTCAACACTCCGCGCATCAAAGTCTTCTAAATCCAGCTTATACCTTTGACAACTATGTGGTTGGAACTTCAAATCAGTTTGCCTACTCTGCAGCTCAGTCTGTATGTGAAAAACCTGGTGAAGCCTATAATCCTCTGTATATCTATGGTGGGGTTGGTTTAGGTAAAACCCACTTAATGCAAGCCGTTGGAAACAGACTTCAAACCCAAGGTAAATCAGTAATCTACTCCTCAGTAGAGCAGTTTGTTAATGATTTTACCCGCCACCTTAGAAATCAAACCATGGATAGATTTAAAGACAAGTACCGTAATTGTGATGTTTTAATGATTGATGATGTACAGTTTTTATCGGGAAAAGTACAGACACAAGAAGAGTTTTTTCATACCTTTGAAACCCTTAGAAATGACAACAAACAAATAATTCTAACCTCTGATAAACACCCCAAACAGATTGCAGGTATAGAAGATAGACTGCTTAGCCGCTTTGAATGGGGACTGGTTACTGATATTCAGCCCCCTGAACTTGAAACCAAAATCGCTATTATCAATAAAAAATGTGAAATCAACCGTGTCGATATTTCTAAAGATGTCATTGATTATGTGGCCACTATCATTGATAATAATGCTAGAGAGATAGAAGGAATTCTTTCTAAACTTCATGCTTATGCAAAGCTAATGAATCAAGAAATCACCCTCGAATTTACAAAAAATGTTTTAAAAGAACATATCAAAGAGCAGCGTGATAACATTACCATTGATGACATTGTAAAGTTTGTATCTAAAGAGCTTAATGTAAAGCCCTCTGAAATTCGCTCCAAAAGCCGAAGTAAAAACATCGTTTATTCAAGACGCGTTTCTATCTATCTTGCTAGATCACTTACCCAAAACACCATGCCTCAACTCGCTCAATATTTTGGTATGAAAGATCACACTACCATCTCACATACCATGAAAAAGATTAACGAACTGCTTAAGAGTGATGAGAGTTTTAAACTCAAAATTGATGAGCTTAATAATAAAATATTAGCAACTCAATCCTCCTAGGTATCAAATGCGTAAAAAAAAAGATATAATTTCTTAGGTGAACAGATGTGAATAACTTTTTAAGAGTCTTCACATCTGTACAAATGCAGTAGTTAGGGATTTGAAGCTGTTTTTCACATATTCATCTCCCCTACTACTAATACTACTATTTTATAAATATATAGAGGGATTTCATTATGAAGATTTCAATTGCTAAAACAATTCTAGAAAACATACTTATTCATTCACAAGCATTTCTAGAAAAAAAAGATACCTCACAGATCACTTCACATATCTTTTTACAAACCCATGCAGGTAAACTTTTAATCCAAGCAACTGATCATGAAATAGGTCTTAAAATAGAGACTGACCAATTAGAAACACTCTCACCTGGATCAATCACTGCTAATGGTAAAAAACTCTTAGACATTGTGCGTATCTTAAAAGATGACCTTATTGTTTTAGAAAACGTAGGTGAAATGCTTCATATTCAACAAGGTCAATCAAACTTTAAACTCCCTACTTTTAATGCTAATGAATTTCCACTCTTCCCATCAGAAGATGCTAAACCTAAAATCAATTTAGACTCAGCTAAACTCATCTCTTCACTTAAAAAGATTACCCCTGCTATTGATAACAACAATCCAAAATTTGAACTTAATGGTGCTCTTATTGATATTTCTAGTAATACCATCTCAATTGTTTCTACAGATACAAGACGTTTAGCCCTTGTAGAGATAGAAAATAACTCAAGTGAAGAACTTTCACTAATCATTCCTAAAAAAGCAATTATTGAGATACAAAAACTCTTTTTTAATGCTATTGAAATCTATTATGATAACACTCATCTTATTATCAAGTCTGATCAATACACTTTCTTTACGAAATTAATCAACGGTAAATTCCCTGACTTTACTCGTATTATTCCAAAAGAGACAAATTACAATTTAAGCCTACCTAAGCCACTCATGATTGATGCAATTAAACAGATCACAACTATCTCTAATGATCTAAAAATCACTTTTGATAATGGTCTTATTACTTTTGAAAGTTTAAGCGAAGATAACATTGAAGCAAAAACACAAATAGCCTTTGAAACGCCGTTTAATGATGCTTTTGTACTTGCTATAAACAGTAAGTATCTCTTAGATTTCTTAGCTCAGATTAATACAAATGAGTTTAATGTAGGTCTGAATGAGTCAAACTTACCATTTATCGTTTCATCTGAAGACTTTAAAACCATCATTATGCCAATTGTTATTTAAAAATAATTACTTAGTAAAACCTCTTTAATTTGTAAAGCTATTGGATTTTAAGCCAATAGCACAACTTTTAAAGCCAAATCCTTGCACAAATGTATCACTCTTTCACATTTCTTCTACTTATATGCCACTTAAACAAAACATTTAGATAAAAAACGCTAAAATAGACTCAATTATGCCCTCAGTAGACTCTCCAAGTTGTTTAAAGGGTAAACCTAATTTTAGGAAGTGAAATGGCAGAAGCAAATTACGGCGCAAGTAATATTAAAGTCCTTAAAGGTCTTGAAGCAGTACGTAAACGTCCTGGTATGTATATTGGTGATACAGGAAATAAAGGTCTACATCACCTTATATATGAGGTTATTGATAACTCTATAGATGAGGCTATGGCAGGGTATTGTGATACAATCTCTGTAACACTTACAAAGTCAGGAACGGCGGTTGTTTCAGATAATGGTCGTGGTATTCCAACCGATATGCACCCAACAGAAGGTGTTTCAGCAGCTACTGTTGTTTTAACCGTTCTTCACGCTGGTGGTAAGTTTGATAAAGATACTTATAAGGTCTCTGGTGGTCTTCATGGGGTTGGTATTTCAGTTGTAAATGCCCTTTCTTCTGATCTTAAAATGACGATTAATCGTGGTGGAAAGACGTACGAGCAAGAGTTTAAAGAGGGTATTCCACAGGAAGCTTTAGTCGAAACAGGAACAACCCGTAAAACAGGAACAACGATTGAGTTCTTTCCTGATCCAACTATTTTTGATGCTATTGTTTTTGATTATGAGTACTTAGCACGTCGTTTTAAAGAACTAGCATATCTTAATCCAAAAATTACTATTAAGTTTAAAGATGAGCGTTCTGGTGAAGATAATACCTACCATTTTGAAGGTGGTATTGTTCAGTATGTAGAAGATATGAACAAAAAAGAGGCTATTACTAAGCCTATCTCATTTTCTGAGCGTTTAGAAGATATTGAAGTAGATATTGCCTTAATGTATTGTGATGCTTATGATGAGAAAGTTTACTCATTTGTTAATAACATCCGTACACCAAATGGTGGTACCCATGAAACTGGTTTTAGAATGGCACTTTCACGTGTGGTTTCAAACTATAACTCTAAAAATGGTGCGGCTAAAGAAAAAGATGTCAAAATATCAGGTGATGATGTTAAAGAAGGTTTGATTTGTATCGTATCAGCTCGTGTACCTGAACCTCAGTTTGAAGGGCAGACGAAGGGTAAACTTGGAAATGCTTATGTACGTCCTCTTGTTCAAAAGATGGCAAATGAGTACTTAGCGAAGTATTTTGAAGAAAATCCTTTAGAAGCAAAAGCCATTGTTCAAAAAGCCTTAATGGCAGCGCGTGGTCGTGAAGCAGCGAAAAAAGCACGTGAATTAACACGTCGTAAAGATGCAATGACGGTAGGAACCCTTCCTGGAAAGTTAGCAGATTGTCAATCTAAAGACGCCACTATTTCTGAACTTTACCTGGTGGAGGGAGATTCAGCAGGTGGTTCAGCAAAACAGGGGCGTGATCGTGTTTATCAAGCGATTTTACCACTTAAGGGTAAGATTTTAAATGTTGAAAAAGCACGTTTAGAGAAGATCTTAAAATCAGATGAGATTACTAATATGATCACCGTTCTTGGATGTGGTATTGGTGAAGAATTTAACCCCGAAAAACTGCGTTACCATAAAATTATTATTATGACCGATGCGGATGTGGATGGATCTCACATTCAAACGCTTCTATTAACATTTTTCTTTAGATATTTCCCACATATTGTGGAACAAGGTTACCTTTACTTAGCCCAACCACCTCTATATCGTTATAAAAAAGGTAAGACAGAGATCTACTTTAAAGATGACAGAATGATGAATGACTTCTTGATTGAAAATGGAGCGGATTCATTAGAAATTGAGAATATTGGTACAGCAGACTTAGTGGAATATCTTAAGGTAGTAGATCATTATAGAGGTTCTTTAGAATCACTAGAGCGTCGTTATGCACTGATTGAGTTGATTCGCCACTTTATTGAAAACCCAGATGTTGTGGGACTTACGCATGATAAACTTTTTGATGCGGTAAAAGCATTCTTAGATGAGAGAAATTATAATATTCTCTCTTCACAATCAAGTGAAGATGCCTTACACCTTTTTGTTCAAACGAATGATGGAATGGAAGAACTTCTTGTAGATGATTCACTCTTCTCATCACCACATTTTACAGAAGCTAATTATATTTATGAGAAGCTTCGTGATTGGGGTATTCAAACGAACAGAGATCCTTTAGAGATGTTAGAAGAGGCAACAGAGTTTGCTAAAAAAGGCTCTTATATTCAGCGTTATAAAGGTCTTGGTGAGATGAATCCTGAACAGCTTTGGGAAACAACAATGACACCAGATAATCGCGTGCTTTTACGTGTGACTATAGAAGATGCAGAGATCGCTTCAGATACCTTTAACCTCTTTATGGGTGATGAAGTTGAACCACGTCGTAAATACATCGAAACACACGCAAAAGACGTTAAGCACCTCGACGTTTAAAAGGAAGACCATGCTCTATCCCCATAAGAAAGAGCGTGCTCACCGCTTCTTATTAGCTCTTAGAACAGGGCTTCCCCTCTTTTTACTTGCTACCATATTAATGTTTTTTAGGCTTAGTGACTATTTTGATAATATTCCTATAGGATTTTATATCTCAGCTATTTTCATTTTAGCAATTTCTATTTATTTTATTTTTTATATGATTTATCGTGGTTTTGATGAGCAAATAACCGATCCAATTACTCATACCTTTACCCGTCAAAAAGTAATTTCTATTTTAAAAGATGAGATTAAAAAAGACAGGCATTATAGTATTGTATTAATTAGTATTGAAAATCTTGCCGATATCAATTCACGTTACGGTACACTCGCTGGCGATAAGGTGCTAAAAAAAGTAGCACGAGAAGCGGGTAAGTTTTTTGTGGATAAGGGTTTTGAAAAATTTCCCATTGGACATTTTAAAGGGGGAGATTTCCTTATTGGTCTAAAGGGAAATTACAACTCCATACGTCCATTTTTAGAGATGATGTGTATTAAGTTTGATGACTTTATTATGGATGATATCGAAATCAAGGTGAAGGGGGCTATTGTCGATAAGAGCCTGAGTTCAGATGTTCTTGCTTTAGTAGAGCGTCTTTTTGAACTTAAAGAGAGTGAAATGGAAGATGGTGAGCACATCAAGTCTCCAACTCAAGATGATATCTCCCTGTTTGAGTTAGAAGAAAACATTCGTTATGCCATAACCAATCGTAATTTTTCACTCATGTTTCAGCCCCTAGAAGCAGATGAAAAGATAGCACAAGTGAGTGTAAAACTTCAAGATAAGCATGACAATATCATTCATCAAAAGACCTTTATGCCAGTAATAAAACGTTTAGGATTTGAGAGAGAGTTTGATGAGATTCTTTTAGAAAAGGTATTGTTAAATTGTAAAAAGATGGAAAATATAGCTTTTGCTTTTAATATCTCGCCTTCAGTGATTCGTAACAAACGCTTTGTGCATCGTTTTAAGCAGATGGTAGAGAAAGAGACCATAGACTTTTCACGTTTAATTATCATACTTTCTGAAAAACAGGTGTACTCTAATATGAAACGATACAATGAATTGCTTCAAGAGTACAGAAGCTTAGGAGTACGTTTCTGCTTAGATAATGTAGGCTCTGTTAATGCTTCTATAGAGTATATGAAACGGCTTGATGTCGATATTATTCGATTTGACAAACCTTTTACGAAACATATTGATTCTAAGGCTTATTCTTCATTTTTAAAAGCTTATGTAGCCATTTCAAAAGACTTAGGTATGAAAACTTGGATTAAGATGGTAGACACAGATACCTTAAAAGAGGTGTTTAAAGAGATAGGAATTGATTATATTCAAGGAAATATTATCTCTAAGATAATTAATTATGATAAATTAGAAGCATTTTTAGATTAACACAGTCTTCACACAACTAAGCTTTATACTACGCTTACAAAGAGAAGAGGACTTCCCCTTTTGCTCTTCTTTTTTGTTTTATTCATTCTCCCAATACATAAAAACCTCGCTTATACCTATTCTCCCTTGGGTATAAGTCTATCTCTTATAATATTAGAACGCATAAAAGGGTATAATGTTGAAAAATAATAAAAAATGTAAATAATGATACGAAAAGTTTTTAAAAAAAAGAAACCCAACGCTAAACTTGATGCATTAATGAAGAAGTATAAGATTCCTAGAGATCTTTTGAGCGTCAATCGAAAGATGGTTTCACGTGCTATTTTAGTAGGAATGTTTATCGCAATGATACCTATGCCAATGCAGATGCTCGCAGTGGTTTTAGTAGCTCCTTTTTTCCGTTTTAATGTACCTATTGGTGTCTCTTTGGTCTGGATAACGAATCCTTTTACCATGCCTGTTATCTATTATATTGAGTATCTCACGGGAAACCTTTTGTTGATGCAAGAAGGAGTGAGTAATATTGAACTCACCCTAGAGTGGTTTAGCGATAATATTGGCAATATCTTCATCCCCTTATATGTAGGAACCGCCTTTTATTCTCTGCTCTTTTCAGTAGGTGGGTATTATCTTGTAAACTGGCTTTGGGTACTCTCGGTACATAAGGATAAGAAAGAGAAGAAAGAGAAAAAAGATTAAGTTCCCTATTTAAGTTCAGCCTTACACTTTATAAGTTATATTTATAAATAGCTTGAAGGAGTAGGGATGTATTTGAGAAAGATTTTTCTTTTGTCATTGAGTTCTTTGTGTTTGTATGCGAACGAGCTTGATGAAGCTTTCTCTCTTTCACTAGAAGAGCTTTTAAACGTTAAAGTAAGCGTTGCTTCTAAAGAAAAAGAGTCTATAGTAGATGCTCCTGGTTCAATTAGTTTCTATGATAGTAAGGCTATTGAACAGACAGGTTATTACACCTTGGCTGATCTTGCTGATATTACGCCTGGGTACAGTACCTATACAATTTTTGGTGAAAAAGTTTTTGAGACACGGGGGCAAAAGGCGGGGAGTTTCAATAACAACAAACATCTCCTTCTTATCGATGGTATTCCTATACATCATGCACGAAACTATAAGGTGCAAACTGAAAACGAGCTCCCTTTATATTTTGCTTCAAGTGTGGAATTTTTAAGAGGACCGGCTTCGGTTTTATACGGAACGGGTGCTTTTTACGGCGTCATTAATATAGATCCAAAAGTCTCTAATGAATTGGGAACAAAGGTAGAGACAAAGGTATCAGCGGGTTCTTTAGATGAGCAAAAACGTGTAATGGCCAATATGATGCATACAAGTGTGCGTTCTGAATCGCTTTTGAGTGTAGGTTATTATGATAAAGAGGCCTCAAAAGATCAGGTAGGCTTAGTCCCTGACAGTAGTAATCTTTATCGAGATAACCAAGAGAGTAATTTTCTATTTTTAAAACATAAGGTCAGCCTAGGAACATTAGAGGGTTTAGGTTTTGGTCTGCTTTATACTCAAAAAAAAGGTGGTTTGGGAGAGGCTTATTTTGGTGGGGGAACCTCTCAATCTAATGCACTCACATGGACTAGTTTTATCCCCTATATTAAGTATGAAAAAGAGCTAGCAGGCAACTGGATTAGTAGCTCTTATATTAAGTACAATGAGTCTGTAGAAAATGGGCTTACGGTTCCTAGGCAGAGTCTACCTGTGCCTGTAGCAACCATCATTCAAAGTGAATACAAGTCCAAAACACGAGATTATGAAATACAATCAGAATTACATAAAACTATTGATGATAAACGTTCTATTCACCTGGGTCTAAACTATGACAGAAGACAGGAGCTAGGAGGACCAGATTCGTATGTGACCCTTGTTTCCAATGACCCCCTTAATCCCGTTAGTGAATTTGGTTTTAATGAGTCAGATTGGTTTAATACCTACTCTGCTTACGGACAGTACAAACATGAACTTGATATTCTCTCTGGTTTGTTGATTACGGCGGGTTTACGTTTTGATTATGCTAAGGCGGGAGCTTCGCAAAGTTATGATAACTTTGCACCACGTATTTCCTTGGTGCAACGCATAAGTGATAGCTTTAATCTAAAACTCTTATATGGTTCTGCTTTAAGAGCACCAGGGATTAAAGAAGTTGGTTTAAATGCTGAAGCAGAAGCTTCTACTCCAGGTGTGACGCCTTCTTCACTTAATCCTGAAAAGTTTGAGACCTATGAGCTGGGTGCTGTCTATTATACGAAAGGCTTCTCTTTTGAGAGTACCTTTTTTTATAATGAGACCAAAGACGCACTTGATGGAGTGCAAAGATCAGGTGAAAATATCTTTGAAAACAGTAGTGGAGTTATAGAGGCTTATGGAACAGAGATGGAGCTTAGGTATCAGCTCTTAGAGAGTTTAGAGATTAATATGAACTATGCGTATTCAAGAGCCAAAGATGCCCAAGGTACTCTTTTAAGTGATGTCCCTAGGCAGAAGGTTAATTTGATTATAAATCATCTTTTAGAAGGGAGTATTCCTGTGAATAATAACCTTATTATTCGCTATGTTGATGAATATCGCAATGGCTCAGCAGAGGCGTATAAAGGGCAGAGTATAATTGATTGGAACCTTATGGCAAATTTGAGCAAAGCGTTAAGCCTAGAGTTTCAAGCGCGTAACCTTTTAGATAAGTCCTATTATGTGCCTAAATCAGGTATAGCGGATATCCCCATGCCGGGTCGTTCGTTTTTAGGGACATTGAGTCTGAGGTTTTAAAAGGAAAAGATAGGTGAAATTAATAAAATTAGCATTGATACTACCCCTGTTGAGTTTTAGTTCTTATGCGAATGATGAGTTAGATCGGCTTCTTGCCATGTCTTTAGAAGAGCTACTTGAGGTCAAGATTACGGGTTCAACGAATTTAGAAGAGGACACTTTCAGTATACCGGCTTCAGTGACAGTGTTTACTTATGAGCAGATTCAACAGATGAGTGTGAACTCATTAGAAGAGTTGAGTAATTATGTACCCGGTTTTCAATCCTCACGTGATAATCAGTTTAGTAATGGCGGTACACTCATTAGTCGGGGTAGAATTAAGGATGTTGCCCAAGCTGATGTGCTTATTTTACTTGATGGACAGAGACTTAATACAGACTATTCAGGAGGAGCAGTCTCCGCGAATCGTCTTCACTCCTTAGATAATATCGAACGTGTAGAGTTTATCAAAGGAGCAGGCTCCTCTTTATATGGTTCCAATGCCTTTACAGGGGTGATTAATCTAATCTCGAAAAAAGATCTTAATAATGTTGCCACACGATTTAGTCAGCATCAACTTAGACT